>MRWF01031366.1_pt1 | contig 184026 bp, 166 predicted proteins | sample 1013331 | NCBI WGS metagenome assembly MRWF01 (sample SAMN06117577, study PRJNA244670) | biofilm metagenome | biome: Water; feature: Cathode Biofilm; material: Biofilm; isolation source: microbial consortium enriched at the cathode of a solar microbial fuel cell | place: USA: District of Columbia... | reverse complement strand
ATGTTCGGCGGCCGGTCCACGTCCAGCCGCACCGGCTGGACGTGGACCGGCCGCCGAACATCGTGGTGGTGATGCTGGAATCGCTGGGCGCCAGCCGCGTGGGCGCCTACGGCACACCGTTCGACCCCACCCCCAATCTCGACCGCATCGCCCGCGAAGGCTGGTTCTTCGAGCACTTCTACGTGCCGGTCACCGGCACCGCGAAAAGCATCTGGGCGTTTCTCACCGGCATCCCCGACGTGGCGCCGGAGGAGACCGCCAGCCGTAACCCGCTGATCGGCCACCAGCGCAACATCGTCAACCAGCTGGAGGGCTACCGGAAGCTGTACATGGTGGGCGGCAACGCCGGCTGGGCCAACCTGGAGGCGGTGCTCACGCGCAGCATCGACGACCTGGAGCTCTACGAGGAAGGCGACTGGCAGTCGCCCAACGTGGACGTCTGGGGCATCTCCGACCTGAACCTGTTCAAGGAATCCCACCGGATTCTGGAGGCCCTGCCGTCGGACCAGCCGTTCTTCGCCTTTATCCAGACCGCCGGCAACCACCGGCCCTTCACCATTCCGGAGAACAACGACGACTTCGAAACCCGTTCGCCGCCGGAACAGGAACTCAACGCCAACGGCTTCCGCAATACCGCCCAGTACAACGCGGTGCGGCTGCTCGACTACAACGTGGGCCGCTACATGGACATGGCCCGGGAAAGCGATTACTTCGATAACACCATTTTCGTGTTCTTCGGCGACCACAACAATCGCATCACCACCCTCTCGCACATGCCGCCCTTCCAGGAGCAACTGGGCCTGGAAAGCCACCATGTGCCGCACATGCTGTACGCCCCCGGCATGCTGGAGCCGCGCCATGTGAAAGACGTGGTCAGCCTGGTGGACGTGATGCCGACCCTGGCCGGCATGCTGGGTATGGAATACCGCAACACCACCCTGGGCCGGGACATCCAGATGCCGGCCCCGGAGGGCGAACGCAGCGCCTTCGTGGTAATGCGCGAGGGCCCGGCGCCGCAGATCGGCATGGTCACCCGCGAGCACCTGGCGCGCCTCAACCACGACGGCGAAGCGGCCACCCTGCACGAGCTGTACAGCGACGAGCCTGAGCAGGACCGGGCCGGCGACGACCCGGAAACCTTCCAGAAGCTGTTCGATCTGGCCCGGGGCACGTACGAGACCTCCCGCTATCTGTTCTACGACAACGCGGTGAACGACGGCAAAGGCGAGAAAGCGGCCTCCGGAGACGTTGAACCGGAAGGGGCACGGTAAGGCCAAGCCATGTCCTTGCCGCTGGAAGAAACCGGCTGCGTGGTGATCGGCGCCGGCGTCATCGGTCTGGCGGTGGCCCGGCGCCTGGCCCGGGCCGGCCAGGCGGTGGTCGTTCTGGAGGCGGAAGCCCACATCGGCGAGCATCTTTCCTCGCGCAATAGCGAAGTGATCCACGGCGGGCTCTACTACCCGCCCGGCTCGCTCAAGGCGGAAACCTGCCTGCGCGGCAAGGCGCTGCTCTACGAGTACTGCGCCGCCCGGGGCATCGCCCACCGCCGCTGCGGCAAATGGGTGGTGGCCGGCCCCGGCCAGACGGGGGCTTTGGAGGACCTGTACGCCAACGCCCGCGCCGCCGGCGCCAAGGGGCTCAGCCTGGTGAGCCGCGAGCGGCTGCGCCGGGAGGCGCCCTGGCTGCGCGCGGAGCAGGCGCTGGAGAGCGCCACCAGCGGCATCGTCGACAGCCACGGCCTGATGGCCAGTCTGGCCGCGGAAGCGGAAAACCACGGCGCGGTGATCGCCCTGCGTCACAGGGTGACGCATATCGACTGCCGGCCGGGGCGTTTCACCCTCACCGTGGAAGGCCCGGACCAGCCTTTCCAGCTGCGCGCGGAGCGCCTGATCAACGCCGCCGGCCTCGGCGCGGTGCCTCTCACCGGCCTGATGGACGGGTTGCCGGAAAAGCATCGGCCGGAACAGCGCTTCGCCAAGGGGCACTACTTCAAGCTGCGCGGCAAACCGCCCGCCGAGCGGCTGATCTATCCCCTGCCCGACGCCGACGGCCTGGGCGTCCACCTGACCCTGGATCTGGCCGGCGGCGCCCGTTTCGGGCCCGACGTGGAGTGGGCGGAACGGCCGGACTACCGGGTGGACGAAAGTCGCCGGGAAAGCTTCGAGCAGGCGGTGCGGCGCTACTGGCCGGGCCTGCCGGCGGGCGCGCTGCAGCCGGACTACGCCGGCGTGCGCCCCAAGCTGTGGCTGGACGGCAAGCCCTACCGGGACTTTCTGATCCAGGGCCAGGGGGAGCACGGTATCGACGGCCTGGTAAACCTGCTCGGCATTGAATCGCCGGGGCTTACCGCCGCCCTGGCGCTGGCGGAGCGACTCGAAGAATCGGCATAACTATGGAGTTGGAACAGGCCTCTGGGATCCTCCGGGGCAACCGTTGCCGGCAAGCTTTGCTTGCCTTTCGCGGGCGGGGCCCGCTCCCACAGCGCCCTCACCTCCACAAATTTCAGGCACAAAAAAGCCCGGCGCGAAGGCCGGGCTTTTTCGTTGATACCGATGTTACATCGGGATCAGAGCTTGCTGTCGAGCTCCGGAACGGCCTCGAAGAGATCCGCCACCAGGCCGTAGTCCGCCACCTGGAAAATCGGGGCTTCCTCGTCCTTGTTGATGGCAACGATCACTTTGGAGTCCTTCATGCCGGCCAGGTGCTGAATCGCACCGGAGATGCCCACCGCCATGTACAGCTGGGGTGCGACGATCTTACCGGTCTGACCCACCTGCATGTCGTTGGGTACGAAGCCGGCGTCCACGGCGGCGCGGGAGGCACCGACGGCGGCGCCCAGCTTGTCGGCCACCTTGTACAGGATCTCGAAGTTGTCGCCGTTGCCCATGCCGCGGCCACCGGAGATCACGATGTCGGCGCTGGTCAGCTCGGGACGGTCGGACTTGGCCAGCTCTTCGCTGACGAAGCTGGACAGACCGCTGTCTTTCACCACGTCCAGGTTTTCCACGGACGCGGAGCCGCCTTCCGCCGCCACGCCGTCAAAGGAAGTGCCACGCACGGTGATCACTTTCTTCTCGTCGGCGCACTTGACGGTGGCGATGGCGTTACCGGCGTAGATCGGACGCTTGAAGGTATCGCCGTCGATCACGTCGGAGATCTCGGAGATCTGGGCGACGTCCAGCAGCGCGGCCACACGCGGCGCGAAGTTCTTGCCGGTGGTGGTGGCGGCGGCCAGGATGTGCTTGTAATCGGCGCCCACTTCGGCGACCAGCTCGGCGATGTTCTCGGCCAGCTGATGCTCGTAGGCGTCGTTGTCGGCGCACAGTACCTTGCTCACGCCTTCCGCCTTGGCGGCTTCCTCGGCCACGGCGCCGCAGCCTTTGCCGGCGACCAGCACGGTGATGTCACCGCCGATTTCCTTGGCGGCGGCGAGAACGCTCAAAGTAACCTTGTTGAGCGTGGCGTTGTCGTGTTCGGCGTAAACTAAAACACTCATCAGATCACCTTCGCTTCGTTCTTCAGTTTCTCGACCAGCTCGTCCACGGAGCCCACCATAACGCCCGCCTTGCGCTCGGCCGGTGTTTCCACCTTCTCGATGGTCACGCGGGGGGTCATATCAACGCCCAAATCAGCCGGGGTTTTAACGTCCAGCGGCTTCTTCTTGGCTTTCATGATGTTGGGCAGGGAAGCGTAGCGCGGCTCGTTGAGACGCAGGTCGGTGGTCACCACCGCCGGCAGTTTCAGTTCCACGGTCTGCAGGCCGCCGTCGATTTCACGGGTCACCTTGACCTTGCCTTCTTCCACGTTCACTTCAGAGGCGAACGTGCCCTGGGGCATGCCGGTCAGAGCAGCCAGCATCTGGCCGGTCTGGTTGTTGTCATCGTCGATGGCCTGTTTGCCGAGGATCACCATTTCCGGCTTTTCCTCTTCAACGATGGCTTTCAGCGCCTTGGCGATGCCCAGCGGCTGAATCTCTTCATCGGTTTCCACCAGGATGGACCGGTCGGCGCCCAGCGCCATGGCGGTGCGCAGCTGTTCCTGAGCGGCTTTGGGGCCGATGCTGACAGCGACGATTTCGGTCACGACGCCTTTTTCTTTCAGGCGTACCGCTTCTTCCACGGCGATTTCGCAGAAGGGGTTCATGGCCATTTTCACATTGGCGAGATCAACGCCAGAGTTGTCCGCCTTCACGCGAACCTTAACGTTGTAGTCAATGACTCGCTTGATGGGTACAAGAACCTTCATAGGATCCTCGGAATCTTCCACTTGGTGACTGAAGTCGCTTCCGTCCGGGGGCTGCCACAAAGCAGGGTTTGGAAGCCCACCGTGCCTTGTGGCAACCCGCCCGAATACTCGCTTTCACCAGTACTTAATAAGGACGGAAACGATGAAAGAGGCGAGACGACGCCGAACGCCGGGGCCCCGCGCGAGAGCCGGTATCTTGAACGCTGCCCCCCGGCAGGTCAATAGGCCGAAGTCGGGTAAGCGGATGATTTTGCTGCCAATTGTGTCGTTGTTTCATGACCCGCCGGTCGCCGATATCCTTGTAAATCAACCACCTGGCAAGGGATAATCCAAACAAGTGTTTGAATCGGCGTGAAAGTCGATTCCGAAAAGTGGTGCGATATGGAGGATGCCTTTATACTCCGCGCCACCCCAAGAGAACCGAAAGCTAGGAGACAGGCTGTGGAACGCGAATCTATGGAAGTCGACGTCGTCATCGTCGGCGCCGGTCCGTCCGGTCTGGCAACCGCATGCCGCCTGGGTCAAATCGCCCAGGAAAGCGGTCAGGAACTCAGCGTCGTGGTGGTGGAGAAAGGCTCTGAAGTAGGCGCCCATATCCTCTCCGGCGCGGTATTCGAGCCGCGCGCGCTTAACGAGCTGTTCCCCAACTGGAAAGAACTCGGCGCCCCGCTGAACACCGAAGTCGGCGGCGACGAAATCTTCTACTTCACCGGCGCCGAGAAAGGCTCCAAGGTGCCCAACCCGTTCGTGCCCAAGACCATGCACAACGAGGGCAACTACGTTATTTCCCTGGGCAACCTGTGCCGCTGGCTCGCCGAACAGGCGGAAGGCCTCGGTATCGAAGTGTTCCCCGGCTTCGCCGCCACCGAAGTGCTCTATAACGAGGACGGCTCGGTGAAAGGCATCGCCACCGGCGATTCCGGCATCGACCACAACGGCGAGAAGAAGCCCAGCTACACCCCCGGCATGGAGCTGCACGCCAAGTACACCGTGTTCTCCGAAGGCTGCCGCGGCCACCTGGGCAAAGGGTTGATGGAAAAATTCAACCTGCGCGAAGGCGTCGATCCCCAGCACTACGGTCTGGGCATCAAGGAACTGTGGGAAATCGATCCGGCCAAGCATCAGCAGGGCCTGGTGGTGCACACCGCCGGCTGGCCGCTGAGCGAATCCGGCTCCCACGGCGGTGGCTTCCTGTACCACATGGAAGACAACCAGGTGACCCTGGGTCTGATCACCGACCTGGGTTATTCCAACCCGCACGTTTCACCCTTCGATGAAATGCAGCGCTGGAAAACCCACCCGGAAATCAAAAAATTCCTGGAAGGCGGCAAGCGCGTCAGCTACGGCGCCCGGGCCATCGCCAAGGGCGGCCTGCAGTCCCTGCCGAAGATGACCTTCCCGGGCGGTCTGCTGGTGGGCTGTGACGCCGGCACCCTGAACTTCGCCAAGATCAAGGGTAACCACACCGCCATGAAGTCCGGCATGATCGCCGCGGAAGTGATTTCCAAGGCCATCAAGGACGGCCGTGGCAGCGACGAGCTGACCGAGTACAAGAGCCAGTTCGAGAGCAGCTGGGTGTTCGAAGAGCTGCACACGCAGCGCAACTTCGGCCCGGCCCAGCACAAGTTCGGCAACCTGCTGGGTTCCGCCTTCGCGTTCGTGGACCTCAACATCCTCAACGGCAAGATGCCGTTCACGATGCGGGACACCACCCCGGACCACGACACCCTGAAGCCGGCGGATCAGTGCAAGAAAATCAGCTATCCCAAGCCGGACGGCAAACTGACCTTCAACAAACTGGATTCGGTGTTCCTGTCCAACACCAACCATGAAGAAGATCAGCCCTGCCACCTGACGCTGAAGGACCCCAGCGTGCCGATCGAGTACAACCTGCCCAAGTACGACGAACCGGCGCAGCGCTACTGCCCGGCGGGCGTGTACGAAGTGGTCGAGGACGAAAGCACCGGTGACAAGCGCTTCCAGATCAACGCGCAGAACTGTGTGCACTGCAAGACCTGCGACATCAAGGACCCCACCCAGAACATCCACTGGGTGGCGCCGGAAGGCACCGGCGGCCCGAATTACCCGAACATGTAATCCGGCCGGTTCAACCGCAACAAGAAAGGCGCCTTAACGGCGCCTTTTTTGTGTCAGCGGGTCTTGTGGGAGCGGGCCCCGCCCGCGAAAGGGAGCGAAGCTCCCGGCGGGATACCAGAGGCCTGTCTAACGGCAGCTCAAACAAGCTCTCTGGAATCCCGCCGGCCGGCTTTGCCGGCCTTTCGCTTGCAAGCAAGCTCCCACAAGTCGCCTAATGCTGGCCGCTGGGGCGTGAGCGACGAAGTGCCGCCGCCTGCCGGCGCTCGGCGCGTTGCCGCCACCACTTCTGGACGCGGCGCTCAAAGGCGTTGAGCAGGCCCAGCGGCGGCATTGCCGGCATGTACAGTTGCGGGTCCGGGTAGTCGCGTTGGATGCGTGGCTTCTGTTGCATGGCTCTCTCCTTCATGACGGTCTCCTTGATCGGTCGTCGACCGGGCACCGCCCCGGCCTATGGAAGAAAGCATGCAGGCTTCACATTGTTAACTCCAACGAAAAGAATTACATTACCCGTTCAGAAATATTGAACGATAGGAGAGCCCGCCATGACCGTCGCCAAGGCCCGGCCGGAGAACGCCTCGCTGCCCCTTCTCGACACCGACACCCTGCGTACCTTCGTGGCCATCGCCGAGAACGGCAGCTTCACCCGCGCCGCCCACCAGGTGTTCCGCACCCCTTCCGCGTTGAGCATGCAGATCAAACGCCTGGAGGAGACCCTGGGCCAGAGCCTGTTCATACGCGAGGCGCGCCGGGTGTCCCTGACGCCGGAGGGCGAAGTGCTGCTCGGCTACGGACGCCGGCTGCTCAAGCTCAACGAGGAAGCGGTGGGCCGGTTTCTGGCGCCGTCCCTGGAAGGCAGCGTGCGCCTGGGCACGCCGGACGATGTGGGCACCCGGGTGCTGCCCCAGGTGCTGACCCGCTTCGCGCGCTCGCACCCGGCGGTGCAGGTGAACGTCAACGCCGGGCGCAGCGTCGACCTGCTGAAACGGCTGGACGACGGCGAGCTGGATCTGGCGCTGGTGACCCTGGGCCACAGCGACCTGAGCGCCAAACGCGGCGAGGTGGTGCACACCGAGCCGCTGGTCTGGGCCGGCCGCGACGGCGGCGTGGCGGTGCAGCGCTCGCCGCTGCCGCTGTCATTGGCCAACCACGGCTGTGCCTGGCGGGAGATGGCGCTGGGCGCGCTGGATAAGGCGGAAATCAGCTACCGGGTGGCGTATAACAGCGAGCACTGCGCCGGCCAGGAAGCGGCCATGCTGGCCGACCTGGCGGTGGCGCCCTTCCCCGCCAGCCTGGTGCAGCCGCCGCTGCGCGTGCTGGGCCCGGAAAACGGCCTGCCCGCCCTGGGTGATTACCAGATCGCGCTGGTGCGCCGCGACGGCTCCGGCCCCGCCGCCGAGGCGCTGGCGGAACAGGTGGTGCAAACCTTCCGCGAGCGGCGCTGACACGCGCCGCCCCGGAACTCAGGGGTCGAGCTCTTCCTTGCCCTTCCAGACCAGGCTGTACAGGTCCTTGCGGCGGTCACGGATATTGGTGACCGAGCCTTCGCTGTGCAGCAGCTTGAGCTTTTCCAGGTCGATGTCGGCGAACAGCAGCATCTCGGTGTTGGGCACCGACTCGCTGATGGTGCCGTCGTGGGGGAAGTAAAAATCACTGGGCGAGAACACCGCGGACTGGGCGTACTGAATGTCCACGTTGTCGACGCGCGGCAGGTTCCCGACGCTGCCGGAAATCGCCACGTAGCATTCGTTCTCGATCGCCCGCGCCTGGGCGCAATGACGCACCCGCAGGTAGCCGTTCTTGGTGTCGGTCCAGAACGGCACGAACAGAATCTCCATGCCCTGCTCGGCGAGCAGCCGGCCCAGCTCCGGGAATTCCACGTCGTAGCAGATCAGAATGCCGATGCGGCCGGCGTCGGTGTCGAAAATACGCAGGCCGTCACCGCCCTGGATCGCCCAGTCCTTGCGCTCGTGGGGGGTGATGTGAATCTTCTTCTGCTGCTCCACCGAGCCGTCGCGGCGCATCAGATAGGCGACGTTGTAAATGCGCCCGTCCTCTTCCAGCGGCATGGAGCCGCCGATGATGTTGATGTTGTAGCTCACCGCCATGTCCGCCATGGCGTCGCGGATTTCCTCGGTGAAGCTGGCCAGGTATCGCACCGCTTCCACGGAATTGAGGTCGGTCTTGAGGCCCATCAGCGGCGCGCTGAAGAATTCCGGCAACACGGCGAAATCGGCCCGGTAATCGGACAGCGAATCGATGAAGAACTCCACCTGGCTGAGCAGGTCTTCCACCGAGCGCGCGCTGCGCATGCGGCGCTGCACCACGCCCAGGCGCACCACCGAGCGGCGCGGCCAGTCGCCGTCGTCCTCCGGCTGATAGAGGATATTGTCCCACTCCAGCAGGGTGGCGTAGCCGCGCGAGCTTTCGTCCTCGGGCAGGTACTTCACCAGCAGGCGCTTGACGTCGAAACCGTTGGACAGCTGGAAGGTCAGAATCGGATCGTAAATGGTGCGGGCTTCCACTTCGGCGATGTACTCGGTCACCGTCATCTTGTCCGCGTAGTTGGTGTAGCCGGGCAGACGGCCGCCGGCCAGAATCGCCCGCAGGTTTTCTTCCCGGCACAGATCCTTGCGCGCCTCATAGAGCCGCCGGCCCAGGCGGTAACCCCGGTACTCGGGGTCCACGAACACGTCCAGGCCGTACAGCGCATCGCCCTTGCGGCTGTGCGAGCGCACCTTGTCGTCGGTGATCAGGTCTTCGTAGCGGTGCGGGTTGGAGAACCGGTCGTAGCTCACCTTTACCGTCAACGCCGTGGCGATCAGCGTGCCGTTGTCCTCGATCACCAACTGCCCTTCCGGGAACAACCGGATCAGGGTGGCAATGGTTTCCTCGGGCCAGGCACCGCCGATGTCGTGGTACACCTGATCCATCAACCGGGCCAGCGCCGGGTAGTCTTCCAGGGTCAGTTGCCGCAGACGCAGGCGAGTGCTTTCTTCAGCCATGGATCTCTCCAGTGAAGGAACCGGCGGTTCCTAGGAATTAAGGGGTGGAAACGGGATTACCCACTGGCAATCACGGTTGTGCAGCGCATCCAGGCTGCTAGCGTACAGCGCCACGCCATCCGGGCGTATGAACATGGCGGCGCCGGAACGCAGGCCGATAAAACCGGACACCTGCTCGACCACATAGCCGTCCGGCTCTTCGAACTCGCAGCGCAGCGCCTCGGGAATCGGCTCGTAGCCGACCAGACCATTGGCGAGCGGGTCTTCCACGGCGCGCCGGTCACGGTACAGACCCACCGCGTCGGCGCCGATCAGCAGCACCATGCCCTGGTGGAAATGCAGCAAATTGACAGGTCCCCGGGCCGGCAGGGAAAGTGTTTCCTGCCTTGAGATGATGGTATCCATAACACTCCACGGTAACGAAGAAGACAGGCGGAGGCAGCAGCCATGCAGGAAAGGATTGTAATACTTACCGGCGCCGGAATCTCGGCGGAATCCGGTATCAATACGTTTCGCGACGCCGGCGGCCTGTGGGAAAACCACCGCATCGAGGACGTGGCCACCCCGGAAGCCTTCCAGCGCGATCCGCATGGCGTGCAAAGCTTCTACAACCGCCGCCGTGAACAATTGCGTGACCCGGCGATCCAGCCCAATGCCGCCCACCGGGCCCTGGCCGAGCTGGAGCAGGCGCTGCCCGGCCAGGTGCTGGTGGTGACCCAGAACGTGGACGACCTGCACGAGCGCGCCGGCAGCCGGAACGTCATCCACATGCACGGCGAGCTGCTCAAGGCGCGCTGCCAGAGCACCGATACCCTGGTGCCCGCCGACCGCGATCTGGACCCGGCCCTGAGCTGCACCGTGTGCGGCGCCGCCGGCTGCCTGCGCCCCCATGTGGTGTGGTTCGGTGAAATGCCCCTGGAGATGGAGCGCATCTACGCCACCCTGGCCGGCTGCGAGCGTTTTATCAGCATCGGCACCAGCGGCAACGTCTACCCGGCCGCCGGCTTCGTGGCGGAAGCGCGGGCCAGCGGCGCGCACACCACCGAACTCAACCTGGAGCCCTCGGAGCAGCTCACCGCGTTCCACGAACACCGTCACGGGCGCGCCACCGAGCTGGTGCCCGCCTATGTCCGCGAACTGCTCAGCGATACCAGCGCCACTCTATCCCGGCAATAGGCTGATTCCTGCAACGGATTCGGCTAGACTGCCAAAATCCGTCGACACCGAAATAACAGGCATAGCCAGACTCATGAGCCAGAAGCAATTAGACGATCTCAACATCGAATCCCAGGAGGTGCTGATCACCCCCCGGGCCCTGAAGGAAAAGCTGCCGCTCAGCGAAGCGGCGGCGGAAACCGTATTCCAGGGTCGCCAGCAGATCCGCGACATCCTCGACCGCAAGGATCCGCGCCTGTTCGTGGTGATCGGCCCCTGCTCCATCCATGACCCGAAAGCGGCCATGGAATACGCCGAGCGGCTCAAGAAGCTGGCCGCCGAGGTGGACGACGCCCTGTTTCTGGTACTGCGCGTGTACTTCGAAAAGCCGCGCACCACGGTGGGCTGGAAGGGTCTGATCAACGACCCTTACATGAACGACTCCTTCAAAGTGCAGGACGGCCTGCACATTGCCCGCAAGCTGCTGCTGGACGTGGCCGAGCTGGGCCTGCCGGCGGCCACCGAGGCGCTCGACCCGACCACCCCGCAGTACATGCAGGACCTGATCTCCTGGTCGGCGATCGGCGCGCGCACCACCGAATCCCAGACCCACCGGGAGATGTCTTCCGGCCTGTCCGGCCCGGTGGGCTTCAAGAACGGCACCGACGGCAGCCTGGACGTGGCGGTCAACGCCATGCTCAGCGTCAAGCACCCGCACCGTTTCCTGGGCATCGACCCGGACGGCCGCGTGGCGCTGACCACCACCAAGGGCAACCCCTACGCCCATGTGGTGCTGCGCGGCGGCGGCGGCAAACCCAACTACGATTCGGTGTCCGTGGCCCTGGCGGAGAGCGCTCTGGAGAAAGCCGGTGTGTCCACCAACATCATGGTGGATTGCTCCCACGCCAACTCCAACAAGGACCCGAACCTGCAGCCGCTGGTGATGGAAAACATCGGCAACCAGATTCTGGAAGGCAACAAGTCGATTGTCGGCCTGATGGTGGAATCCCACCTCAAGGGCGGCAACCAGAAGCTGCCGGCCAATCTGGACGATCTGGAATACGGCGTGTCGGTGACCGACGGCTGCATCGCCTGGGACACCACCGAGCAGAGCATCCGCGATCTCGCCGACAAGGTGCGCGACACCCTGCCCCGCCGGAATCAGTAGCCAGCCTTTCGCTTGCAAGGCAAGCTGCCACAAAAAAAGCCCCGGCCATTCGGCCGGGGCTTTTTTGTTTTCGGGGACCGGCCCCCGCCGCGAACGGCGGGACACCGATCAAACCGTGGTTGCCGTTACGGCGCCAGACCGCCGAGCAGGTCCGGCAGGCCGGTCAGCAGTTCGGGCAGGTTCTGCCCCGCTTCCAGCAAACATTCGAACGGCAGGGTCGGGCTGAGGCCGCCGGCGCCGGCTTCCGGGCACAGCTGCCCGGTCACCGGATCAGCGGAGCCTTCACCGCCTTCACCGCCGCCCAGGCCGCCGAGCAGGTCCTGGAGCTGGCTCAGGCTACCGCCGGCTTCCATCAGGCAGTCCAGCGGCGTGGTCGGACCCACTTCGTCTTCCAGTGCCAGCGGGCAGATCTGCGCCAGGCCGTCGCTCAAACCCGGGATTTCCGGGATGCCGCCGGTGCCGCCGTCGCCACCGGGGGCGCCGGGCAGGTTGCCCAGGGCTTCGGTGAAGCAGGCCGCCGGATCAAGCTGCTCGGCGCCGGAGGCCGCCGGGCACAGCGCGTCGGTGAGCGGGTTGCTGCCGCCCAGGCCACCCAGCAGGTCGGTGAGACCGCCCAGGTTCTGGCCGGCCTCGGTGAGGCACTCCAGCGGGGTAGTCGGGCCGATTTCGCCGGCACCGGCTTCCGGGCACAGCTGCGCCAGGCCATCGCTCACACCGGGAATTTCCGGTACGCCGCCGCCGTCGCCGCCACCGGGCAGGCCGGGCAGACCGCCGCCCAGGGCTTCGCTCAGGCACGCCGCCGGGTCCAGCTGCTCGGCCGCGGACGCGGTCGGGCATACGGCTTCGGTGAGCGGGTTGCTGCCGCCCAGGCCGCCGAGCATGTCCTGGATGTTGCCCAGGTTCTGGCCGGCTTCGGTCAGACACTCGATCGGGGTGGTCGGGCCGATTTCACCGGCACCGGCTTCCGGGCACAGCTGGCCCAGCAGCTGCTCACCGCCGGGAAGTTCCGGGGTGCCGCCGTCACCGCCAGGCAGCGGCACGCCGCCGGGCAGACCTTCCAGGGCTTCCATGAAGCAGGCCGCCGGATCCAGACCTTCCTCGGACGTCACCGGGCACAGGGCGTCGGTCAGCGGGTTGCCGCCTTCCAGACCACCGTCGGCGAGACCGCCGAGCAGACCTTCGAGGTCGCCGAAGCCGCCGCCCAGTTCCAGCAGGCAGTCGAACGGCGTGGTGGGGCCGATTTCCTCGCCCGCGGCCACCGGACAGATTTGCTCCAGAGCCATGCCGGCGCCGGGAATCTGCGGGGAGCCACCACCCGGTGCGGAGGGCAGCTGACCGGCCGCTTCGGTGAAGCAGGCCGCCGGGTCAAAGCTTTCCGCCGTGGCGGCGGTAGGGCACAGGGCTTCGGTGAGCGGGTTGCTGCCGCCGAGGCCGCCGAGCAGGTCTTCGAAACCGCCGAAGCTGCCGCCGGCTTCCGCCAGACAGTCGATCGGGGTGGTCGGGCCGACTTCGGCTTCCAGGGTCTCCGGGCAGATGCCGGACAGCGCGTCGGTCAGCTGATCCAGACCGGGAACGTCCGGCGTACCGCCGTCGCCACCGTCACCGCCGCCGGGCAGACCGGGCAGATCACCCAGACCGGGCAGGCCGGGCATGCCGCCACCGCTCACGGCTTCCTCGAAACACACCACCGGATCCACGCGCCCGGTGCCGGCTTCCAGCGGACAAACGGCGTCGGTGAGCGGGTTCGGGTTGGTGATCATGTCGACAATGGTGATGTAGACACGGCTGGCTTCGTTGAGACAGTTCAGCGGGGTCTCCGGGCCGACACCGGCACCGGCGCTTTCCGGGCAGAACTGGTTCAGGAACTGGTCGGCACCGGGCACGCTGCCGCCGCCGTCACCGCCACCGGGCAGGCCGGGCAGACCGCCATTGGCGCCGCCGGTCACTTCCGCGAAACAGGTGGCCGGGTCAAAGGACGGCTCGGTGGCCGCCACCGGGCACAGCTGCTCGGTGATCGGGTTGCTGCCGCCGATCAGCTCCTGCAGGCCGTCCAGGTTGGTGGCCGATTCCTGCAGACAGGCGATCGGGAACGACAGCGGGCCGTCGGTCAGGAAGCCGGCCGGATCGTCGAAGCCTTCGGTGAAGGCCGCCGGATCGAAGGCGCCTTCCAGATCGAACGAGGACGCCGCGGTGGGACAGAACTGAGCGACCACGTCGGTGGGATCCGGCGCGCCGCCTTCGGATTCTTCGCTTTCCTCGACGCAAAGAACCGGATCAAGCGGCGTGCCGGCGGCCCCTTCCGAGGTCTCCGGGCAGAATTCTTCGGTAAAGGCGTTGGACTCGTCCACGACCGCCGCCATTTCTTCCGGCAGGTCACGGGTTGAGGGCGTCGGCGAATTGCCGGAGACGTCACCGCCCCCGCTGCTTCCGCCGCCGCAGGCGGTCAGCAGCAGCGCGAGCACGCCACCACCGATGAGATGTTTGATGTTGGTATCCAAGGTTTACCCCTCCCTTTTTACTTCTTAGTCGCTAGGCCCCCGAAATGGAGACTGACTTTGCGACTATGGAAGGGGTGTGCAAAGCGATGTAGATGCACGCCGTTGCGGGTATGTAATAAAGCGTAGCGGTGGTAATCGAACGGTTATCCGGCACGACTCCCGGAAACCTTTGTTTACCGGAGAAGCGCCCGAGGGTACGGCCGTGCCAGCACCGCGGCTAGCGTGGCGCCGGCACCATGGTGTCCAGCACGCGAAGGAAGGTGGCGGGTTCCGGGCGCACCCGGTAATTGTCGGCCAGGTCCACGTAGCAGATCTCGCCACGGGCGTCGGTGATCAACACCGTGGGCAGCACCGTGTCCGAGGGGTAGCCGAACAGCTCCAGGCCCAGGGGCGTGCCCCCGGGGTCGAGGATGCGCAGTTGCCGGGCGGCGTCCAGTTGCGGGTCCACCCACCACTCCATCGGCACGCCCAGGCGCGCGGCGAGCCGCCCGGTGCGGGCGCCGGGCTGAGCGCTGACCAGGATAATGCGGGCACCGCGCCGTTCCAGTTGCGGGCGACGCCGGGCCAGCTCGCGCACCTGGGCCATGCACACCGGGCACCAGTTGCCACGGAAAAACAGCATCACCGCCGGCGCCCCGTGCAGCGAGGTGGTGGACACCGGCCGCCCCTCCAGATCCCGGAACGCCAGCGGCGGCAGCAACTGGCCGGGCCGCGGGCCGTCGGCGGCGTCGCGCTGCAGGGGGCTGTACCAGAACAGGTAGGCGCAAAGGCCGAGCAGACCCAGCCCGGTGTACAACCAGGCCAGCCAGCGGGGATCGCCGAGCGACAAGGTGCCCAGCAGGGTCACCGCCGCGCCGAGCCAGGCGCACAGGGTGGCCAGCGGCAAATGCGGGCTGGTGCGCGCCGGCCCCAGGCTGACCAGCCAGCCCAGCAACACCAGAATCGGCACGTTGACCAGCAACGGGCCGGCCCACAGCCAATGCCGGTCCTGCCAGCCCAGCCAAAGGGCATGGGCACAGATAAACAACGAGGCGAATGGGTACAACGAAATGAACAACGCTTTGACGCGCGCCATGATCCCCCCTCAAGCGGTGCGGTACAGCAGACGGCTTTTTATTCGTATATAAAACAGAGACTAAGTGGTCAACGGACGATGGACAAGACAGAATAGCGTTCTCGCAATGTCCCGGCCCGAGGTTCCATGAGTTCGGATTCCGTTTCCCTGCGCGATCGCTGGCGCCACATCATTTTCGGCACCGATACGCCGGCAGGGCAATATTTTGATCAGCTGCTGATCGTCGCCATTCTCGCCAGCGTCGCGGCGGTGATGCTCGACAGCGTGCAGTCCATCCATCAGCAATACGGCACCTGGCTGTACGGCGCGGAATGGTTCTTTACGCTGCTGTTCACCTTTGAGTACATGATCCGCCTGTGGGTCAGCGACCGGCCGCTGCGTTACGTGCGCAGCTTTTTCGGGGTGGTGGACCTGCTGTCGATCATTCCCACCTACCTGAGCCTGTTTCTGCCGGGCGCCAACTACCTGCTCACCATCCGCGCGCTGCGCGTATTGCGGGTGTTCCGGGTGCTCAAGCTGGCCCACCTGATGACCGAGGCCAACGAGCTCGGCGCCACCCTGGTGCGCACCCGCCGCAAGATCGGCATCTTCATGTTCTCGGTGGTGATCGTGATCATCATCTTCGGCAGCCTGATGTATCTGGTGGAGGGGCCGGCCAACGGTTTCACCAGCATTCCACGCAGCATCTACTGGGCCATCGTCACCATCACCACGGTGGGCTACGGCGATATTTCACCGCAAACCTCGCTGGGCCAGGCGGTGGCGTCCATGGCGATGATCACCGGTTACGCCATCATCGCCGTGCCCACCGGCATCGTCACCGCGGAAATGTCCAAGGCGAGCATGGCCCGGCGCTACGAGCGCGAGTGCCCCAACTGCCACCGCCATGACCATGATCCGGACGCCCGCTTCTGCAAGCAGTGCGGCACCGGCCTGCCCAAGCCCGGGCAGGAAGGCGCGGGCTAGAGCGCGCCGAGCTCGAAGGTTTCGCCGTCGGAATCCACCACCAGACGGGCGCCGCCGCCCTGCTCTTCGCGGCGCGCCCAGTCCACCAGCTGGTAGAAAATATTGCGTGAGATGAGCGCTTCCAGGTTGTCGCGCACATGCACGTAGGGCGCCGGCTCGCCGCTGTCGGCGTCGGTCTCCACCCGTAATGGATGGCGCGCGCCCGCCACCACATGGGTCCCCACATTGGTGGTGAACACCAGCTTCTCGCGGTCGCCGTCGGTGACGCGCTCCACGTCGGTGGCGACAAAGGGGGCGTCATCCACCTTGATGCGCAGCTTTTCCACCGGCGTGACCAGAAAATAATCGTCGCCTTCGCGCAGCAGAATGGTGGAGAACAGCTTGACCATGCGCTCGCGCTGAATCGGCGATTCCTGGTAATACCAGGTGCCGTCGCGGGCGATGCGCATATCGATATCGTCCTGGCGTTCCGGCTGCCATTTGTGTACCGGGGGCAGCCCCTGTTCGTCCTGGTCGGCTTTTTCCAGCAGCGCCAGTAATTCCTCGGCTTTGCTCATCGAAATTCCTTATTTGCCGCGCTGGCCTTTGTTGCCCATGCGGATGCCGATCTCGATCAGGAAATCGAGAAAGTCGTCCTTGTCCTCGATCAGGCGCTGATAGAACGGCGACTGCATCAACGCAACGGCGCCGTGCGCCAGAGCCCAGGCGGAGCAGATATGATAGATAGCGGGCACCGGCTCCAGGGAACCTTCCTGGATGCGGGCCTCGACGATGTGGTTGAGCTTCTCGAAATTGGCTTCGCGGATGCGGTGCAGTTTGTCCACCAGCTCGGGCACGGCGTGATCCTTGATCACTTTGTTTTCCAGCCGGTCGAACAACTGGTAGCGGGCCGGATCGCTGATCCGGAAGCGGAAGTATTCCCGCGCCAGGGTTTCCTTGTCGTCGGATTCGGAAATGTCCTGGAACAGCGACGCCAGATCCTCCTCGTAACGAAGCATCAACAGCAGGTAGATCTGGTTCTTGGTCTCGAAGTGCTTGTAGATGGTGCCCTTGCCAATGCCCACCCGGTCGGCGATGTTCTCCACCGTGACGCGGTCCTCGCCCTGCTCCAGAAACAGAATCAGTGCGGCGTCCAGAATTTCCTGCTCGCGCTGCCGGAATTCCTGCGCCTTACGCGTGGCTTTTTCCAAGTCACCCATCTATACCTCCTCGTTTATGGGCTAGATTACCATAACCACGCCCTCTGCACGTTACCTCCAGGGCGGTTACAATCAAGTGAGTTTTGTGGAGGAGCACTGGCAATGGTCGACCTGAAAGCGGAATTCCCGTTGCACCACGACGTGCTGTATCTCAACCACGCCGCCGTGGCCCCCTGGCCCCGCCGCACCCGCGACGCGGTGGTCGCCTTCGCCGACCAGAATATCCAGGTGGGCGCCCGGGACTACCCGCAATGGGCGCGCGTGGAGCAACGTCTGCGCGACCGTCTCGGTTGGTTGATCAACGTCGAGCCGGCGGACGTGGCGCTGCTCAAGAACACCTCCGAAGGGCTGTCGGTGATCGCCCAGGGGCTCGATTGGCGGGCCGGCGACCAGGTGGTGATCAGCGATCAGGAGTTCCCGTCCAACCGGATTCCCTGGCAGGCCCTGGCCGACCAGGGCGTCGAGGTGGTGGAAGTGGACGTGAGCGGCCCGGACGCCGAGCAGCGGGTGATCGACGCGATCGGCGAACGCACCCGTCTGGTATCGCTGTCCTCGGTGCAGTACGGCAGCGGTATCCGCCTGAACCTGGCGCCGATCGGCCGCGCCTGCCGGGACAGCGGCGTGCTGTTCTGCGTGGACGCGATCCAGAGCCTGGGCGCGGTGCGTTTCGACAGCGGCGAGGTGTACGCGGATTTCGTGGTTGCCGACGGCCATAAATGGATGCTCGGCCCGGAGGGCCTGGCGCTGTTCTACTGCCGGCCGGCGGTGCGCGAGCGCCTGCGGTTGCGGCAATTCGGCTGGCATATGATCGCCAACGCCGGCGACTACAGCCAGACCGGCTGGCGGGTGGCCGAGGACGCGCGCCGCTTTGAATGCGGCAGCCCGAACATGCTCGGCGCCCACGCCCTGGACGCCTCCCTCTCTCTGTTTCAGGAACTGGGCATGGACACCGTGGCCCGGGCCCTGGCGGAGCGAATCGGCTATCTGGACAGCGCCCTGCGCGACCGCGGCGCCGAGGTGCTCAGCCCGGCGCAAACGGAGCGGCGCGCCGGCATCGTCACCTTCCGGCTGATGGACGAGGCCCCCGCGGACACCCGGGCGCGGCTGCAGGCCGGCGGCGTGGTGTGCGCGGAACGGGGCGGCGGCGTGCGTTTCTCGCCGCACTTCTATACTGACTATTCGGTCATGGATCGCGCGGTGGCGCTACTGTAGGATCACGTCATGAATTCCCAGCGACTCTACCAATGGCTCTGTGAACGTCTCCAGCGGCAACCGGACCACTCCGACTGGCCGCTCGGCGACCTGGAAAGCCAGCGCGCCCAGCTGCGCCCCTGCGATGTGCTGCTGGTGGACGGCGACAGCCCTCTGGACCGCCGTCTGAAGGTGCTCACCGGCAGCCGCTTTTCACGGGTGCTGCTCTACATCGGCCGTCCCCATGAAGTGGCGGACCCGGCCCTGCGCTCGCTGCTGGCGGATTACCTGCCCTGCCGGCCGGACACCCAGTTGGTGCTGGACGCCAGCCTGGAGCGCGGGCTCTGCGTTCGCGACCTGAGCAATCTCCACGATCTGCACCTGCGGGTCTGCCGGGCGCAGAATCTGTCCGAGGCGGAATGCCAGGACGCCTTGCGCTTCGCCATCAGCCGCGTGGGCACCGGCACCCAGCACACCTGGAGCACGCTGGCGCTGCTGTGGTTGCTGCCCTGGCGCACCCTGGCGCGCCACGCCCGCCGGCGGCTGCTCAACCGCTGGGCCAACGACCTGTTGCGGGCCATCACCGGCACCGCCGTGGGCGAGGCCTTCGCCTTTATCCAGTTTCCGGTGCATCCGCTGGTCAAGGAACCCGGCGACGCGGGCACCCGGCTGCTGCGCCTGCAGCCCCGGGTGTTCCACGCCGCCGACTTCGATCACTCGCCCTACTTCGACGTGATCAAGGCGCCCTACCTGCTCGACAAAGTGCCCACCGGCTTCGGCGCCCTGCCCTGGAAAGGCAACGCCGGCGCCCTGGCGCCGGAGCAGCGTAAACGTCACTTATCCGTGGTGGACGGCTAGCCCCGGCCGCCGCCCGCCGCGCGCCAGACCCGCCAGCACCAGCAGAGCCAGCCAGCCCCAGCCACCGGCACCGCCGCCGCCACCGCCGCCACCGGACCCGCCGGTGTCGCCGCCACGGCTGCTTTCCTGGCCGGCCGCCGCCGGCGTCACGAAGGCGCGGGTATCGCCGGCCGGGAAATCACCGTTGGCGGCGCCCGCGTCCAGGAACACCCGGCCGCTGCCCTCGCCGGTCAGCGCCAGGCTCAGGGTGCGGCTTTCGCCGCGCGCCAGGTCGCCCAGGTCGCAACGCACCGGCTGGGTGTCGGTGCAGCCAGCGGGCAGGCTGTCGTAATCCCAGCCGGCGGGCACCTGGAAGCTGGCCCAGGCGTTATAGGCGTCGCGATGCTGTGCCTGGTTGGTGATTTCCGCGCGGACCGAGACGGTGCCGCCGCTACGGGTGGCGGTGGCTTCCAGCGTCATATCCGGCACATCGCTGAACACCGGTGAGAACTGCTCGGTGTCGGCGCTGTAATAGTCGTGGCTGTCGCTGATCGGGGTCACCGTGACCCGGTCGGTGAAGGTACCGCCGTGGGTGGGGGTCAGCCACAGGCGGTGGCTGTTGCTGACCGCGCCGGTGGACAGTTCCGCCGCGCCCAGGCAATCGGTGTAGCCGCCGCGGGCGGTGCACTGCAGATCGTCGGCGCTGACCCGCAGGCCGGCCTTGTGGTGGATCCGGATGCCCACCTGGCGGGCGTCGTTGACCTGGCTCAGGTTGCTGACCCGGGTGTCCATGGGCAGCGCCCGCCCGGGGCCGGTGTAGAGGCTTTCGCCCTCGGATTCGCTGTGCAAATCCACCATGGCGCCGGAGGAGGTGCTCTCGATCCAGCCCAGATAGGCGCTCACCCGGGTGTAGACCGCCGGCACGCCGGACGCGCACCGCTCGGTGCCGTAGCTGGTGACGCCCACCAGCCAGGTGCGTCCGTCCTGCTGGAAGATCAGCGGCCCGCCGCTGTCGCCCCGGCAGGTGTCCTGATTGGTACCGTTCACCGGGTTTCTTTCGGCGGCGCAGATCTGTCCGGAGGTGAGACTGTTCCAGTAGGTGCCGCACTGCTGCGGCGACACGTAATCCAGACCGGCCTGCTGCAGGGTGTCGGACATGCTGCTGGTTTCGGTCTGCCCCCAACCCAGCGCCACCAGGGCCTCGTCCGAGGAACCGGCGCGCAACGCTTTCATCTCGTCCGCCTTGGCCAGGTCCAGGGGCTCCAGCCGGGAGGCCGAGGACAGCTCAAGCAGGGCCAGGTCGTTGTGGTACACGCCGGTGCGGTAGTGCTCGTGCACGCGCACCGAGCGCACCGCCAACCGTTCCGGGGCCTGCTCATGGCGATTCAGGTGCCCGAGGGAGACATACAGGTCGCTGGCGGCGTAGTCGTCCACGCAGTGCGCGGCGGTGAGCACCCAGCGCGGCGCCACCAGGGCGCCGCCGCAGCGGGTGTACCCGTAACTGGCGCCGCCGATCTCGATTTCCGCCATCCAGCTGCGCGCCGTGGGGACCGGGTCCCCACCGATGATACGCGGCGTCATGGTGTCGTCCGCGCCGAACGCCACGCCGGAGAGAAGCCCTGAAGCCACAATGAATGAGATTATAAGATTACGCATAGCCCGACCCGCCTAGTGTTAAGTTCGTACTTGGCGGATACTAGGTCACGCTTAGTGGCGATTACTAGAGTAGTTGGATGATATCAGTACGACATCATTCTTATTTGTGACTCAACGCATAGGTAATTCGTGCCCTAACGCACAAAAAAACACCGGGCTAAGCCCGGTGTTTTCGGTTCTGGTAGGAAAAAAGGGTGAAAAGCGTACTAGTCGGCGACCACGCCGCAGGCCATACGCGGTCCGCCGCCGCCCAGGGGTTTGGGCTGATCGCTGTAGTTGTCGCCGCCGGCGTGCACCATCACCGCGCGGCCTTTCAGGTCGTCCATCTCCAGCCGGGGTGCGAGAACCGGCAGCGTGGCGCGGCCCTCATCGTCCACGTACAGCGCCGGCAGGTCGCCCAGGTGGCCGTCGCCCCAGGGGGTGCCGTGGCGGCCGCTGTTGTCCGGGTCGAAATGGCCGCCGGCGGCCAGGGCCGGCACCGTGTCGCCGTCCTTCTCGCCGGGCTGGCAGGTGGGGTTCTGATGAACGTGGAACCCATGGATGCCCTCGTCCAGATCCTTCAGATCCGGCGTGAACACCAGGCCGTATTCGCTCTCGGTGACGGTGACCGTGCCGACACTGTCACCGGGGCCTTCGTCGGTGGCTTCGTGCAGGGTGATGGTGGTGGCCGCCTGGGTGGTGCCGGCAACGGCGCCGGCGAACAGAGCGAGTAACAGGTGTCGATTGCGCATAGTCATGCCTTCCTTGTGTCGTCGATGGTTGATCACACTGTCACATCCTAGTCATCCGTGGACACGCATTTAAAGCGAAACCGTCACCCTGGTTCTGAAAGCGCACAGGTTTTACGGTTTTTCCCTGTTTTTTACGTTCCTGGTCCGGGTCATCTTTAAGTGCCAGCTCCAAGGCCTCAATAGCGCCACGAACTTCTTAGTTATTCCCCTCATAAGCGCCTTTCTTATTTCATAAAAGTATCGAACCTTCACTTTCACAAGTTTCCTGGAATGAAGAGACCGGCGGACACCGCTGTTTTACCGGGTGCCGCCGCCGTGAGCGTCTTGTGAAGTTTTCACTCCCGGGCCTAGGCTTGAAGCCAGCAAAGGATTGAACACCACCCAGGAGGCAACATGGCCAAGAAGGCAGCCAAGAGCGACCGGAAAACCGTTAAAGGAAATGGCGGAGAAACCCACCAGACCGCCGGGGGCGAAGTGCCCACCCTGACCACCAAGCAGGGCGTGCCGGTGGCCGACGACCAGAACACCCTCACCGTCGGCGAGCGCGGCCCCGCCGCCCTGGAAGACTTCCACTTTCGCGAGAAACTATTCCACTTCGATCATGAGCGCATTCCCGAGCGCGTCGTGCACGCTCGCGGGTTCGCGGCGCACGGCTACTTCGAGAACTACGCGCCGCTGGACAAACTGACCCGCGCCGGATTGTTCCAAAAAAAGGGCCAGCGCACGCCGGCGTTCGTGCGTTTTTCCACGGTGGCCGGCAATAAGGGCTCCGGGGATCTGGCGCGCGACGTGCGCGGCTTCGCCGTAAAGCTGTACACCGAGGAAGGCAACTGGGACATCGTCGGCAACAACATTCCGGTGTTCTTCATCCAGGACGCGATGAAGTTCCCGGACCTGATCCACGCCGCCAAGCAGGAACCGGACCGGGGCTTTCCCCAGGCGCAGACCGCCCATGACAATTTCTGGGATTTCATCTCCCTGACGCCGGAAAGCATGCACATGGTCATGTGGATTATGTCCGACCGCACCATCCCGCGTTCGCTGCGTTTCATGGAAGGGTTCGGCGTGCACAGCTTCCGCATGGTCAACGCCAAGGGCGAGTCCACCTTCGTGAAATTCCACTGGAAGCCCAAACAGGGCATGCAGTCGGTGGTCTGGAACGAAGCTCTGAAAATCAACGGCGCCGATCCGGATTTCCATCGCCGGGACATGTGGGGCGCGATCGAATCCGGCGACTACCCGGAGTGGGAACTGGGCCTGCAGATTTTCGACGAAAAGTTCGCTGAAAAATTCGATTTCGACGTGCTCGACCCCACCAAGATTATTCCCGAGGAAGAAGTGCCGGTGACCCCGGTGGGCCGCCTGGTACTGAACCGCAACGTGGACAACTTTTTCGCCGAAACCGAGCAGGTGGCCTTCTGTACGCAGAACATCGTGCCGGGCATTGATTTCACCAATGATCCGCTGCTGCAAGGCCGCAACTTTTCCTACCTGGATACCCAGCTCAAGCGTCTCGGCGGCCCCAACTTCACCCATATTCCGATCAACGCGCCCAAGTGCCCCTATCACACCCTGCAGCAGGACGGGCACATGGCGATGGAGAACCCCAAAGGCCGCGCCAACTACGAGCCCAATTCCTGGGGCGGTGCCGAAGGCGGCCCGCGCGAAAACCCGCAGCGCGGTTTCCACAGCTACCCGGCCGAGGAAGCGGGCACCAAGCAGCGCCTGCGCCCGGAAAGCTTTTCCGACCATTACAGCCAGGCCCGTCAGTTCTTTATCAGCCAGACCGAGGTGGAACAGGACCACATCACCGACGCCCTGGTGTTCGAACTGAGCAAGGTGGACGCCGTGGCGATTCGCGCGCGCATGGTGTCGCACCTGCGCAACATCGACGAAGACCTGGCCAAGGGCGTGGCCAAGGGTCTGCGGCTGAGTCCGCTGCCGCGCGCCGTCGACGCCGCGCGGCCCACCCGCCAGGACCTGAAGGCGTCGCCGGCACTGAGCATTCTGCTTAACCAGCCGGAAACCTTCTCCGGCCGCAAGATCGGCGCACTGGTCAGCGACGGCGCCGACGCCGCCCTGCTCACCGCGCTGGAGAAAGCGGCCAAGAAAGAAGGCGCCAAGGTGGCCTATGTGGCGGCCTCCGTGGGCGGCGTGAAACTCAGCGACGGCAGCTGGCTGGAAGCCGACGAAAAAATCGACGGCGGTCCCTCGGTGGTGTTCGACGCGGTGGCGCTGGTGCTCTCGGAAAAGGGCGCCCGCGAACTGGCGGCGATGCCCCCGGCCCGCGACTTCGTCAGCGACGCGCTGGCGCACAAGAAGTTCATCGGCTTCACCGAGGAAGCGGTGGCACTGCTCGGCCTGTCGGGCCCGGACGACGCCGGCGCGGAAGGGCTGGTGCCGCTGGACAAGGCCGGCGACGCCGCCCGCTTCCTGACCCTGTGCCGGAACCTGCGTTGCTGGACCCGGGCCTGACCCGTGCCGCGTATTTTCAGGCCCAGGGCCAATGCCCTGGCCTGGATGGCGCTGATTCTGGCGTTCGCGCTGGTGGTGGTGATGGTGGCGCTGGGCGCCTATTACTTCCAGTCGCCCTACTACAGCGGCGTTGACCGAACGCCGGCTCAGCCGGTGCCGTTCAGCCACAAGCATCATGTCGGCGAGCTGGGTCTGGATTGCCGTTACTGCCATACCTCCGTGCAGCAATCCTCGTTCGCGGGGGTACCGGAGAGCGAAATCTGCATGACCTGCCATTCGCAGCTCTGGACCAACGCCGACATGCTCGCGCCGGTTCGCGACAGCCTGCGTGACGACAAGCCCCTGCGCTGGCGGCGGGTCCATGACCTGCCCGACTACGTGCGCTTCGATCACAGCGCCCACGTCAATAACGGGGTGCCCTGCGAAGCCTGCCACGGCCGGGTCGACCGAATGCCGCTGACCACGCAGAAAAAAACCCTGTTCATGCAGTTCTGCCTCGACTGCCACCGCAATCCCGCGCCCCGCCTGCGGCCGCCCGACGCGGTCTTCGAGATGGGCTGGGAAGCCCGGCGAGGCGTCGACCGCCAGCAACTGGGTGAGCGTCTGATGGCGCGTTACCACACGCCCTCCACCGAGCGTTTGACGGACTGCAGCCTATGTCATCAATAATCGCCCGCGAACACGGCACCGACATGGCCGCCCTGCGCCGTAAACTGGCCGGCCGCTCCGGCCGCCACTACTGGCGCAGCCTCGAAGAGCTGGCCGACAGCGATGACTTCCAGCGGCTGCTGGAAGAAGAATTTCCCAGGCTGGCGCCGCTCTGGGAAGGCCGGGTGTCGCGGCGCGGGCTGCTGGGCCTGATGGCCGCGTCCCTGGCCCTGGGCGGCCTGACCGGCTGCAAGCCCCAGCCGGAGGAAAGGATCGCCCCCTACACACGGCGCCCGGAGGACCTGCTGCCCGGGCGTGCCCGCTGGTACGCCTCCACCCTGCCCCTGGACGGCTATGCCCGGGGCGTGCTGGTGAAGACGTTCCAGGGCCGGCCGGTGAAGGTGGAAGGCAACCCGGAGCACCCCGCCAGCCTGGGCGCCACCGACAGCATCGCCCAGGCGGAAATTCTCGGCCTCTACGACCCGGACCGCTCGCAGACGATACGCTACCAAGGCACCGCCGGCAGCGACGCCGCCTTCCTCGAGCAGCTGCAGCCGCAACGCCGCCACTGGGCCGCCGGCGAACGCCGGCTGTGCCTGCTTACCGGCCCGCTCACGTCGCCTAGCCAGCACGCGCTGATAGAACGGCTGAAACGCCTCTATCCGTCCACGCGCTGGTACCGCCACGAGCCGCTCGCCAACGGCGCCGCCCACCAGGGCACCCGGCAGCTGTTCGGCGAGCCCCGGGAGGCCCGCTACCGGCTTGACCGGGCCCGGGTGATCCTGGACCTGGACGCGGATATGCTCGGCAGCGGCCCCGCCAAGCTGGTGCACGCACGCCACGCCATGGGCCGGCGCCGGCCGGACCGCGAAGACGCGCTGCTGAATCGTCTCTATAGCGTGGAAAGCACGCCCTCGATCACCGGCGCCAGCAGCGACCACCGGCTGCCGCTTGCCGCCGCCGAGGTGCCCGCGCTGGCCGCCGCCCTGGCGGCGCGCCTGGGGGTGCCCGGCATGGCGGATCAGGCCGAAAACAGCCCGGTCGACCCCGCCTGGCTGGACGCCCTGGCCGAGGACCTGCGCCGCGCCGGCGCGAAAGCGGTGGTGATTCCCGGCGACACCCAGCCGGCGGCATTGCACGCTTTGGCGCACGCCATCAACCACCATCTCGGCGCCGCCGGCACCAGCGTGGAATACAGCGCCCCGGTGGCGCCCGCCGCCGACGGCGACCTGGCCGACCTGAGCCGCGCCATGGGCGAGGGCCGGGTCGACGCGCTGCTGATGCTGAACGTCAATCCGGTCTACAACGCCCCCGCCGGGCTGGCGTTCGAAGAGCGTCTGGCGCGGGTGCCGTTCAGCGTCCACTGCGGCCAGTACCGCGACGAAACCGGGCGCGCCGCGCTCTGGCATCTGCCCGCCGCCCATCCGCTGGAAAGCTGGGACGATGCGCGCGCCTTCGACGGCACCGTCAGCCTGATGCAGCCCACCATTGTGCCGCTGTTCGGCGGCTACACCGCCCAGCAAGTGCTCGCCGCCTTCGCCGGCCGCTACCGCGCCGACCCTCGCGAACTGGTCCGTGAGCACTGGCGACAGGCGCTGCCGGGGGCGGACTTCGAACGCCACTGGCACAGCGCCCTGCAGCAGGGCTGGATCGACGGCACCGCCCTGCCGGCCGCCCTGCCGACGCTGCGCAATACGCCGCCGCCACCGCCGCCCACCGACCGGGACGGCCTGCTGCTGCAGTGGCGCGCCGACCCGGCCCTGCACGATGGCCACTACGCCAACAACGGCTGGCTGCAGGAGTTGCCGCGCCCGCTGACCCAGCTCACCTGGGACGGCGCCGCGCTGATCTCACCGGCGCTGGCGGAACGCGAAGGCCTGAGCGAGGGCCAGCGTGTGCGGCTCACCCTGGCCGGCCGCAGCCTGGACACGCCGGTGTGGATCCAACCCGGCCAGCCGGCCCGGGCGATCACCCTGTTCCTCGGCCAGGGCCGCCGCGACGCCGGCCGCGTCGGCAACGGCGTGGGGGTCAACGCCTACCGGCTGATGCCCGACCACGGCGCCTTCGCCGCCAGCGGAGTGACTCTGGAGGTGCTCGGCGACCGCGCCGCCCTGGCCAGCACCCAGCAACACCACAACATGGCCGGCCGCGATCTGCTGCGCGAAACCGACCTGGCGCATTTCCAGGAAGAGCCCGGTTTCGCTCAACCGGACCGGGTGGAAGAACCGATCTCGCTGTACCCGGAGTGGGACTACCCGGACCACGCCTGGGGCATGAGCATCGACCTGAACAGCTGCATCGGCTGCAACGCCTGCATCACCGCCTGCCAGGCGGAGAACAACATTCCCATTGTCGGGCCGGAGGAGGTGCGGCGCGGCCGTGAAATGCACTGGATCCGCGTGGACCGTTACTACGCCGGGCCGCTGGACGATCCCAGCATGCACTTCCAGCCGGTGCCCTGCATGCACTGTGAAAAGGCCCCCTGCGAATACGTCTGCCCGGTGGAGGCCACCCAGCACAGCAGCGAGGGCCTCAACGAAATGATCTACAACCGCTGCGTGGGCACCCGCTATTGTTCGCAGAACTGCCCGTACAAGGTGCGCCGCTTCAACTGGTACCACTACACGGAAGCCACCGCCGAGCTGGCCACGCCGGCCGCCGCCCACAACCCGGATGTCACCGTGCGCAGCCGCGGCATGATGGAAAAATGCACCTACTGCGTACAGCGCATCAATCAGGCCGAAACCGACGCCCGCAACGAAGACCGCCCCCTGGAAGACGGCGAGTTGCGCACCGCCTGTCAGCAGGTGTGTCCGTCCGAGGCGATTGAATTCGGCGATCTCAACGACCGCCACAGCGCCGTCAGCCGGGCCAAGGCAAGCCCGCTCAACTACGCCATGCTCGAAGAGCTGAACACCCGGCCGCGCACCACCTATCTGGCCGGCGTGCGCAACCCCAATCCGGCGATCCAGGCGCTCGAGGCGCGGGAGGCGCCGGCATGAACCGGCGCCGCGACGAGCTGGCCCCGCCCGGTCTCAGCGCCGGCGCGCTCACCGACCGGGTGAGCGCCACGGTGCTCGGCACCCGGCCGCCCAGGGCCTGGTGGCTGGCGCTGGGCCTGGCGACGCTGTTGTCCCTGCTGTTCCTGGTCGGCGTGGTCTACGTGCTCAGCGTGGGGGTCGGCGCCTTCGGCCTGAACATTCCTGTGGCCTGGGGTTTTCCCATCATCAATACCATCTGGTGGATCGGCATCGCCCACGCCGGCACGCTGATCTCGGCGGTATTGTGGCTGACCCGCCAGGACTGGCGCGCCTCCATCAGCCGCTCGGCGGAGGCCATGGCGATGTTCGCCATCGTGCTGGCCGGCAGTTACCCGCTGCTGCACCTGGGGCGTCCCCAGTTCGCCTATTTTCTGCTGCCCTACCCCAACCTGATGGATCTCTGGCCGCAGTGGCGCAGCCCGCTGGTGTGGGACTTCTTCGCCATCGCCAGCTATCTGCTGTTCACCGCCAGCTTTCTGTTCCTGAGCCTGCTGCCGGACCTGGCCAGCCTGCGCGACCGCGCCCGTCACCGCGCCGTGCAGCTGTTCTACGGCGTGCTGGCGCTGGGCTGGCGCAACTCGGCACGGCACTGGCACCGCTACCAGCAGGCGCACCGGGTGCTGGCGGTGATCGCGGTGCCCATCGTGGTGTCGGTCACCGGCACCATTTCACTGGACCTGGCGGTCAGCATCGTGCCCGGGTTTCATTTCACCATCTTTCCGCCCTACTTCGTCGCCGGCGCGCTCTATTCCGGCTTCGCCACGGTGGCGATCATCGCCATCGTGCTGCGCGCCCTGTTCGGCTTCCGCGATCTGATCACCCGGGCGCATCTGAACCGGCTCGGCATCATGATGCTGTGCTTCGTGCTGGTGGTGGACTACGCCTACCTGCAGGAAGTGTTCACCGCCTTCTACACCGGCGAGGACTTTTACCGCAGCGTCTATTACGACCGCTGGAGCGGGCCCTACGCGCCCTTCTACTGGGGCATGATCCTGTGCAACGTGGTGCTGGCCCAGGGCCTGTGGTTCCGGCGCCTGCGCGAGAGCGTGCCGGGGCTGCTGTGCCTGGCGGTGATCGCCGAGATCGGCATGTGGCTGGAACGCTTTCAGATCGTCATCACCAGCACCCACAAGGACTACATGCCCAGCGCCTGGGATACGGTAACGCCCAGCGCCTGGGACTGGCTCACCTACGCCGGCTCGATCGGCGTGTTCGTGGTGCTGCTGTTGCTGTTCATCAAGCTGATGCCGGCGATCTCCATGCACGACATGCGGGAGATGCTGCACCGCCGCAAACAGCGGGAGGCCGACCATGGATGAGCGCCTGCACGGGCTGCTGGCCCGCTTCCCCGACGCCGACCGCCTGCTCGCCGCCAGCCGTGATTTGCGCCGGCGCGGGCTGACCCGCCTGGACGCCTACAGCCCGCACCCGGTGGAAGGCCTCGACCAGGCGCTGGGCCTGAGCGAGCGGCGCGTGCCGGTCATCGCCCTGGTGTGCGCGGTGGTGGCCGGCGCCGGCGCCCTGGCGCTGCAGGTGTACGCCTCGCTGGATTATCCCTTCAACGTGGGCGGCAGGCCGGTGCTCAGCTGGCCCGCCTACAGCATCGTCACCTTCGCCATGACCATGGTCGGCGCCACCCTGGGCGCCATGCTGTCGATGCTGTGGCTGAACGGCTTCCCCCGCCCCTACCACCCGCTGTTCAACGTGGCGGAGTTCGACGCGGCATCGCGGGACGGCTATTTCCTGTGCCTGGAAGCGTCGGACCCGCTGTTCGACGCGGAGCGGCTGCGCGAGCACCTGCTGCAAAACGGTGCGGTGTCGATCCGGGAGGTGCCGGCATGAAGTACTGGTCCTGGTGGTTGCTGGTGCCGGCGCTGCTGTGCGGCTGCGAGCAGCCCGACATGGCCGACCAGCCGCGCCTGGAAACCTATGAAACCGGCGCCGCCTTCAACGACGGCCTGGCCGCCCGGCCGGTGCCCGAAGGCACGGTGGCGCGGGACCAGCGGCCGGCGGCCACGGAGAACCCGCTGCCGATCAACGCTGAAACACTGGCCCACGGGCGGGAACAGTTCGATGTGTTCTGCGCGCCCTGCCACGGCCGCAACGGGCGCGGCCAGGGGGTGATCGTGCAGCGCGGCTTCCCGGCGCCGCCCAGCCTGCACCGGCCACGCCTGCGCCGAGCCGCGGACCGGCATTTCTACCAGGTGATCCGCGACGGCCACGGCGCCATGTACGCCTACGCCAGCCGCGTGCCCGAGGACCAGCGCTGGGCGATCATCGCCTACATTCGCAGCCTGCAGTTGAGCCGCAACGCGCGCCTGGAGGACGTGCCCCGGGACCACCGGCCGCTGCCCGACACCGGGGAGGCCCCGCCATGACCCGGGCACTGGTGTTCGTCGCCGTCGCCGGGCTGTTGCTCACCGGCCTGGGGGCGCTGCTGGACAGCGCCGCCTTCCTGCGCGCCTGGCTGGTGGCCGCCCTCACCGGCATCGCCCTGCCGCTGGGCGCCATGGCGGTACTGATGACCCACAATCTCACCGGCGGCCAGTGGGGCGAGCCGGTGCGCGCGCCGCTGAAGGCGGTGGTGGCGACCCTGCCGCTGATGCTGGTGGCGTTCGTGCCCCTGCTGCTGGGCGCGCGGGTACTGCTCCCCTGGACCGGCGACCTGAGCGGCCTGCCCGAGGTGGTGTGGCACAAGACGTTCTATCTGAACCTGCCGTTTTTCCATGCCCGCTTCGCCCTGTACGCGGTGATCTGGCTGATCCTGGCCGCGCGGCTCTCGGTGTGGCGCGGCGACCGCCGCTCCACGCCGGTCAGCGCCGGCGGGCTGGTGCTGTGGGCGCTCACCACCACCTTTTTCGCGTTCGACTGGATCATGGGCCTGGAGCCGGCCTGGTACTCGGACATTATGGGCCTGATTTTCATGGGCTCGGCGCTGTCCATGGCGCTGGCGCTGCCGTTCCTGCTGCCGGGCGTCTACCCGGACGCGGATCGGCGGCCGGCGCTGGAAGGCGCGCGGCGGGATCTGGCGCATCTGTGGCTGGCGGCGATCCTGTTCTGGGTGTTCGTGGCCTTCAGCCAGTACCTGATCATCTGGAGCGGCGATCTGCCCCACGAAATCCGCTGGTACACCCACCGTGGCCAGGGCGGCTGGCAGTGGCTGGCGCTGGCGATGATGACACTGTGCGGGGCGCTGCCATTCGCCGCCCTGCTGCCCGCCGGCTGGAAGCGGCGCGCCCGGCCGCTGGCGGTCCTGGCGGCGCTGGTGCTGCTGGGGCATGCGCTGGAATTCGCCTGGCTGGTGCTGCCCGCGTACTACCCGCACCACTGGCCGCTCGGCTGGCGCTCACCGGTGGCGTTGCTCACCCTCGCCGCCCCGGGCCTGCTGCTGATCCAGCGTTACCGTTCGCGGCGCGCGGAGGGCACCCCATGACCGCACCACGGCGCGACCCCGGTTACGAACAGCGCGACGTGTCACCGCGCCTGCCGCTGGTGGCGGCGGTTCTGGTGTTGTGTCTGCTGGCGGTGGTGCTGGGCCTGATCGGCTGGGCGTTCGCGCTGCGCGGCGACGCCGGGCCGCGCGCCACCGGCTTCTTCGAACTGCCGCTGGACCAACCGCGCACACCACACCTGCAGGCCGAGCCCGGCCCCGACCTGCGGCGCATGCGCGAAATCAGCGAACGGGGGCTGCACCGATACGGCTGGGTGGACCAGGAGGCCGGGGTGGTGCACATCCCGATTGAGCGGGCCATGGCTCTCTACGCGCGCCGCCACGGCGACGGGGAGGCGCGCCCATGAGCCGCCTGATACTGGCCGCCGGCGTGCTCGGCCTGCCGCTGCTGGTCGCCGCCCAGCCGCCGACGCCGTCGCAAACCCTGGACCGGGTCGGCGTGGACCAGCGCATCGGCGAGCGGGTGCCCCTGGATCTGCGCTTCACGGATCGCCACGGCGACAGCGTGACCCTGGGCAATCTGATCAACGGCAAACCCGCCCTGCTGCAGCTGGCCTGGTACGACTGCCCGAACCTCTGCGATCTGTCCCTGCGGCGCCTGGGCAGCCGGCTCTCGGAGGTGAAGTTCCAGCCCGGCGAGGACTTCCGGGTGATCACCGTGAGCATCGACCCGAGGGAAGGCGCCGACGCCGCCGACCGCGCGCTGGCCACTTTGCGCGACAGCCATCAGGGCGACAGCGACGCCGGCGACTGGCGGGTGCTGACCGGCGACGCCCGGGCCATCGACACCCTGGCGCGGCGGATCGGCTACCGCTACCAGTACGACGCGGACAGCGAGCAGTTCGCCCACCCGGCCGCCCTGGCGGTGCTCGACGGCGACGGGCGCCTCTCTTCGTATCTGCTGGACCTGACGTTTTCCGGGCGGGACGTGGAACTGGCGCTGACCCGCGCCGGCGAAGGCCGGCTGGGCTCGATCACCGACCGGATCGCGCTGCGCTGTTTTCACTTCGATCCGGAGAAAGGCACCTACACCCTGGACATCCTGCGGCTGCTGAATCTGGCCTGCCTGATCACCGCCCTGGTGCTGGCGCTGGTGGTGGGCCGGCTGCTCCGGCGCCGCCGCGGGAATGACCGGCAAGGGAGGCATTGAGCCATGGCCGACGCCGACGATAGATGGCAGCTGCTGCTGTTCCCGGAATCCGCGTCCAGCGTGTCCGGCCAGGTGGACACCCTGTTCTGGGCCATGGTGGTGGCCTGCGGGCTGGTGGTGGCGCTGGTGTTTACGGTGCTGCTGGTGTTCGGCATCCGTTATCGGCGCGGCTCGCCGGCCAGCCGCCGCGGGTCGCCGCTGCTGTACCACAACCGCTGGCTGGAAATCGGCTGGTCGATTCCGGTGCTGGCCGCGTTCCTGTTTTTCTTTGCCTGGGGCGCGCTGCTCTACGTGGAGATTCTCGATCCGCCCACGCCGGAGGACGGCGAAGCGCGCCGGGTGAACGTGATCGGCAAACAGTGGATGTGGAAGTTCCAGCACCCGGAGGGCATCCGCGAGATCAACACTCTGCACGTGGCCGTGGGCCAGACCGTGCGGCTGCGCATGACTTCCCAGGACGTGATCCACAGCTTTTTCGTGCCGGCCTTCCGCATCAAGCAGGACGTGCTGCCGCAAACCTATACCCGCTTGCAGTTCACCCCCACCAAGGTCGGGCGCTTCGACCTCTATTGCGCGGAATATTGCGGCCTGTCCCATTCCGGCATGGTCGGCGAAGTGGTGGTGATGCCGCCCTCGGAATTCCAGGACTGGCTGGCGCGGCGCGACCGGCCGGGCACGCCGCAACAGGACGGCGAGCGGCTGTTCCGCCAGTACGGCTGCAGCGGCTGCCACGGCGAGGCGTCCTCGGTGCGGGCGCCGGATCTGGCCGGCCTGTACGGCAAGCCGGTGCCGCTGGAAAGCGGCGGCACGGTCACCGCCGACGCCCAGTACCTGCGCGATTCGATCGTCTTTCCCAGCAAGCATGTGGTGGCCGGATACGCGCCGATCATGCCGTCCTTCAAGGATCAGATCAGCGAGGAAGATCTGCTCAAGCTGACCGCTTATATCCAATCCCTGACGCCCGAGGAGCCTGACGCGCCATGAACTATCTGAACGCCGGTTACGGACTGAAAAGCTGGCTGCTGACGCTGGATCACAAGCGTGTCGCCTGGCTCTATTTCATCAGCATCACCGGGTTTTTCTTTCTCGGCGGGGCCGCCGCCACCCTGGTGCGCCTGGAGCTGATCACCCCGGCCGGGGACCTGCTCTCCAGCGACGCCTACAACCAGATGTTTTCCCTGCACGGCATCGTCATGGTGTGGTTTTTTCTGATTCCCTCGATTCCCGCCACCATGGGCAACTTCCTGCTGCCGTTGATGCTGGGCGCCCGCGACATGGCGTTCCCGCGGCTCAACCTGATGAGCTGGTATGTGTTTATTCTCGGCGGCGCCTTCACGCTCACCGCGGTGATCGCCGGCGGCATCGACACCGGCTGGACCTTCTACACCCCCTACAGCACCATGTTCTCCAACGGCGCGGTGCTGGCCGCCGCCACCGGCGTGTTCATCGTCGGCTTCTCGTCGATCCTCACCGGCATCAACTTCATCGTCACCACCCATAAGATGCGCGCGCCGGGGCTCACCTGGTTCCGCCTGCCGCTGTTCGTGTGGGCGCAGTACGCCACCAGCCTGATCATGGTGCTGGCGACGCCGGTGCTGTCGATCACCCTGGTGTTGTTGGGCGTGGAACGGGCCTTCGGCATCGGCATCTTTGATCCGGAGCTTGGGGGTGACCCGATCCTGTTCGAGCATTTATTCTGGTTCTACTCCCATCCGGCGGTCTACATCATGCTGCTACCGGCCATGGGCGTGGTCAGCGAGGTCATCGCCTGCTTCGCCCATAAACGGATTTTCGGTTACAAGGTGATGGCGTTTTCCATCCTCGCCATCGCGTTGTTCGGCTTTCTGGTATGGGGGCACCATATGTTCGTCTCCGGCCAGTCGATCTACGCCGGGGTGGCGTTCTCCCTGCTCAGCTTTCTGGTGTCGGTGCCCTCGGCGCTGAAGATCTTCAACTGGCTGGCCACGCTCTATAAGGGCCATATCCGTTTCGACGCGCCGATGCTGTTCGCGCTCAGTTTTATCGGCCTGTTTCTGATCGGCGGGCTCACCGGGGTGTTCGTGGCCACGCTGGCCCTGGACATCCAGATGCACGACACCTACTTCGTGGTGGCGCATTTCCACTACATCATGGTGGGCGGCATGGTCTCCGCCTACATGGCGGGGCTGCATTTCTGGTGGCCGAAGATCACCGGGCGCCTGTACCCGGAAATGTGGGCGCGGGTGTCGGCGATTATTGTGTTCGCCGGCTTCAACCTGACGTTCTTCCCTCAGTTCATTCTCGGCTGGGCCGGCATGCCGCGCCGCTACCACGCCTACGCCGAAGAATTTCAGTTGTTGAATGTGTTTTCGTCCGCCGGCGCCGGCATGCTGGCGGTGGGCTATCTGTTGCCGCTGCTGTATCTGCTCTGGTCGTTGCGCTACGGCGCCCGCGCCGGCGGCAACCCCTGGGACGCCCGGGGTCTGGAATGGACGGTGGCTTCACCGCCGCCGAAAGAGAATTTCGCCACCGTTCCACGGGTCGACAGCGAGGCGTACGCCTATGACACGCCCCAATAACCAAACCACGGTGATCGTTGCCCACCAGTTCGAGACGCTGGAGCAGCAATTCGACGCCGACCTGTTGGGCATGTGGCTGTTCCTGGTCACCGAGGCGCTGCTGTTCTCCGGTGCCTTCCTGGCACTGGCCGTGTACTACCATCAGTATTACGACACCTTCTCGGCGGCGGCCCGCGAGCTGCACTGGCTGCTGGCCGGTTTCAACAGCGTGATCCTGCTGACCAGCGGCCTGGCGGTGGCGCTTGCCGAGCAGGCCGCGGACCAACACCGGCGCCGGCTCACCCTGTGGTGGCTGAGCGCCACCATCGCCCTGGGCGTAGCCTTCCTGGGCCTGAAGGGCTACGAGTACTACATGGAATACCGTGCCGGCCTGGTCCCCTTTCTGGATCAGCCGTTCGCGTTTTCCGGGCCGGACCCGCACAACGCCATGTTGTTCTATAACTTCTATTTCGCGATCACCGGCCTGCACGCGCTGCATATGATCATCGGCCTGATGGTACTGCTGGTCATGCTGGTGCTGACGTACCGTTGGCGCGAGGGCGCGCGGGTCGCGCGCCAGGTGCGCATCGCCGGCCTGTACTGGGCGTTCGTGGATATCGTCTGGGTGCTGGTGTACTGCAGCCTTTATTTGCTTGGCCGTTAGGGGGCGCCATGTCCGACGATAACGAAACCCGGGTTCGTCACCGCTTTGTCGGCCTCTATGTTCTGTTGCTCGGCTTGCTGGGCGCGAACATGGCCGGCACCCTGATCGACGCTGGCGGGCTGGCGATACCGATTCGGCTTTCGGTGGCCGCCGTGATGGTGGTGGTGATCGCCACCTCCTTCATGCGGCTCCGACAAAGCAGCGCGCTGGTGCAGGTGGTGGCGGTGATGAGCCTGCTCTGGATCATGTTCCTGTTCGTGCTCACCTTCGCCGATTTTCTCACCCGCTAGCGCCGCCCGGCGATCAACCGGGTGTAACGCGGGCGCTGCGATGGTGGCCCGGGCCGACCAGACCGCGCGGTTTGAAGCTGTCCGGGTCGGCGGCGTTCCACCATTCCTGGTACGGGGTGGCGGCCGGGTCCTCAAGCAACTCACCGGAACGCAGAAACGGATACATCTTATCCAGGCCGATCAATTCCGTGGCGCTGCGCCGGTGCAGCAGATGGTGCGGCAGCAGCTCAGCGGGATGGTCCAGCCCGGCGGCGGCCACCAGGTCCGCCAGATGGTCCAGGGTGTGGCGCTGAAAATTGGCCACGCGGGGCGCTTTGTCGGCGATCACCAGACCGCGCTGCCGGTTGGGGTTCTGCGTCGCCACACCGGTGGGGCACAGATCGTTATGGCAGCTTTTGGTCTGCACACAGCCCAGCGACAACATGAACGCCCGGGCCGCGTTGCACCAGTCGGCGCCCAGCGCCAGGTTGGCGGCCATGGTGTAGGCGCTGTACACCTTGCCGCTGGCCGCCAGCCGGATGTCCGGACGCAGGCCGGTGCCCACCAGAGCGTTGCGCACCAGCAACAGCCCTTCGCGCAACGGCATGCCCACATGGTCGGAGAATTCCTCCGGCGCCGCGCCGGTGCCGCCCTCGGCGCCGTCGACCACGATGAAATCAAGGCGGATGCCGGAATCCAGCATCGCCTTGCACAGCGCGAACACTTCCCACGGATGGCCCACGCACAGTTTGATGCCCACCGGCTTGCCGCCGGAATCCGCGCGCAGGGAGGCCGCGAATTCGAGCAACTCCCGGGGCGTGGAAAACGCGGTGTGATAGGCCGGCGACAGGCAATCCTGCGCCACCGGAATCTTGCGGGTGCGGGCGATTTCCTCGGTGATCTTGGCCGCCGGCAGTAAACCGCCGTGGCCCGGTTTGGCGCCCTGGCTGAGTTTGATTTCGATCATGCGCACCGAATCCCGGTTGGCCTGCTCGCGAAACAGCCCGCGATCAAAATAGCCGTCCCGGTCCCGGCAGCCGAAGTAGCCGCTGCCGATCTCCCAGACCAGATCGCCGCCGTGACGCACATGGTAGGGGCTGATGCCGCCTTCTCCGGTGTCCTGGTAGAAGCCGCCGCGCCGGGCACCGAGATTCAGGGCCTCCACCGCCGGCCCGCTCAGCGAGCCGAAACTCATCGCGGAAACGTTGAGCAGTGACACGTCGACGGGGCGCGCGCAGGTGTCGGCGCCCACCCGTACCCGGAAGTCACTGTCCGGCTTGGGACGCGGCGCCATGGAATGGGTCACCACCTGGAATTCGTTGTCGTAGGCGTCCAGATCGCTGCCGAACGGCTTGGCGTCCACCTGGTCCTTGGCGCGCTCGTAAATCAACGAGCGCCTGTCCCGGTTATAGGGCCGGCCCTCGCGGTCATTCTCGACAATGTACTGGCGTAGAAACGGTCGCAGAAATTCAAAAAACCAGCGGAAATGGGCGAGCAACGGATAGTTGCGCAGCAGCGTGTGGCGGTGCTGCAGCAGATCGCGCAGCCCCTGCGCCAGCAACGCCAGGGCCACCAGCGTTAGTAACCACAGCCACGGCGAGGCGGGATAAAAAAACAACGCGACACCGCCGCCAAGGAAGATCAACGCGGCGATCACGGGACCAATGAACCGGCCCGGTCCGGTGGTGCTGTCAGCCATCGTACTCTCCTTTTTACGATGAACCTCAACGCTACCTGATGTGGCCGCCACGGGACGGCGAAAAAACGTAAAAGCATGACAAATTCCGCCGCGCGCCCCTGTTTCCAGGCACCGAAAGTCGCAGGATGAATCCAAACCGTTAAGGACGATGCAAGCCAAAAGGAGGTTCATCATGGCAACGCAGAAGCAGATTCAGGCCGCCCGGGAAAACATCGGGTATTCGGATTAAATGGTTGATGGGGTGCTCTTGCCCCACCTACTCGGTACCACCCTCAGATGGTTGATAGATCGACCCCGTAGTTGAGCTCCTCTGCGAAGTCCGGTAGTCCGTAACCGATGGTTTTCTTGTAGAACGGAGAGACCTTCGCAGTGGGTGCCTTCTTTTTGTGCTTCGTGGTGTAGAGCATTCGTGCCCGCATCACCTCGAAGGAGTAACCACGCCCTTCACGGTTCTTGTCTTTGGCCAGTCGGTTGATCGACTCCGTGTAAGCGTTGGTGACGGGCATGTCCGTCTCGAAGTAGGTCATGATCTCTTCGCGCCAGTTGCCCACAGCCCTGACCAGATCGCTCCAGACTTCCTTCTGGCCTTTCGGAATGGTGGCTATCCACTCGTCCAGGGCGGCTTCTGACTGGGGCCGTGTGGTGGCGTCCCAGATGCCGTAGAAGCGTTCCTTGTGCTCGTAGGCGGCCAGCAGTTGCGGGAATGCGCCTGTCCAGGTCTCCATGATCAGCCGTTCCCGATCTGAAACTTCGTGAGCGCGTTTCAGCAGGATCTTCCGGTCGCCCTTGAGGGTTCGGCTCTGGGAGGGTTTCAGCTCCTTTCTGAGGCCCTTGCGCACCTTCTCCAGGGCATCGTTGGCCATGCGTACCACATGGAACTTATCGACCACGATGCGGGCCTGTGGCAGCACGGCCTTGACCGCTGCCCGGTAAGGGTTCCACATGTCCATGCTGACGATCTCGACCTTCTGGCGGTCTTTCAGCTTCATCAGGTAGTTGGTCACCACGTCCTGACGGCGGGTAGCCAGCAGGTCGAGCAGGGTTCGCTCCTCGATGTTGGTCAGGATGCAGCGGTAGCGCTTGTTCAGGTACAGCTCGTCGATGCCCAAAATGCGGGGCGTCTCGAAGCGGTGCCAGCGCCCCAAGAACTCGGCGCGGGCGTTGAAGATGTCGCGTACCGTCTTCTCGTCCAGACCTGTCTGTGCCGCCACGAAGGTGTAGGGGTGGTTGAAGGATTCCTTCTCCACGTATTCATGCAGCCGCAGCGTCATACGGAAGCCGTCCACCATCTCCGGTAGCTGGGGCCTGAAGGTTGTCTTGCAGGCCCGGCAGGTGTACCGGCGGCGGACCACCCAGAGGGTGACCCGCTTGCCGTGGATGGGCAGATCACGATAGGGAACATCACGCTTGCCGAACCGCACGAACTCACCCTGCACGCCGCATTCCTCGCAAGCGACGGGATCGGGCGCGTCCACCTGGAAGTGCATTTCGTCGTCGGTTGATTTGCAGCCCAGTACTTGGTATTGCGGCAGGTGAAGAATGTTGTCGGGAAGTTCGGTCATGGTGTTGTATAGGCGAAGGTGTCAGTCAGATCCATCCGACTCGGCATTGGTGTTTGTTTTTTTACCCAAAAAGCTGCCGGAAACGAAAAGTAAGGCACCGAGGACAATTGCAATATCAGCCAGGTTGAAGGCCGGCCAATGCCAGTCTCGCCAATAGAAATCAAAGGAATCCACAACATAGCCACGAAAGACCCGGTCAATCAGGTTGCCCATGGCGCCACCGAGGATAAGACTGTAAGCGATGGCTTCTCCTTTATGACGATTTTCAAGGATCAGCTTGATCAGAAAAATCGAGACCGCCACCGCGATCCCGATAAAAAAGTAGCGCTGCCAGCCTCCACCATTCGCAAAAAGACTGAATGCGGCACCGGTGTTCCATAGGTGCACCCAGTTAAAGAACGGGGTCACCGAAACAGACTCGCCATAGGCCATTGATTGCTGCACCAGCCACTTTACAGCCTGATCAGACGTTGCCAGCAGGCCCGATATGGACAACAGGGCGTACGGCGAGAGCTTTTTGCCAATAATGAGCATTATTTAACCCTTGAGCGCCAGAATGCGCCTGGCACCGTTAAGCACGACGAGCCCCGCGATGGTGCCGATAATTAGATCCGGATAATTGGAACCGGTCCACGCGACCAGGGCGCCGGCGGTGATGACCCCCAGGTTGATCACCACGTCGTTGGCCGAGAATATCCAGCTTGCCTTCATGTGCGCCCCGCCCTCCCGATGTTTGGATATGAGCAGCAGACAACTGGTATTGGCAATCAATGCGACGAATGCGATAGCCATCATCACCAGCGATTCAGGCTCACTACCGAATACAAAGCGTCTCACCACCTCTATGAGTACGCCCACAGCCAAGATCAGTTGCAGTACACCAGCAACATGCGCGGCACGTAACTGCATTCTCACGCTATGTCCAACCGCATAAAGGGCGAGCCCGTACACGGCCGCATCGGCGAAATTGTCCAGGGACTCTCCAATCAGGCCGGTGGACTGGGCGATCAGGCCGGCTGTCATTTCCACTACGAAAAGGAGTGCATTGATGCCGAGCAACCAGCGCAGAGTCCCGGATTCTTGCGTGGCAGAGGCTGCCGAGAACTCGGCCGCCTTGATGGTCTCCGGATCGGCAGCGACGCTTTCCTGAAGCGAGGCGCCTAGCTCCAAGGTCTTCAGTTTCGAGGTGACGGGCTCGACCTCACCGTCATGCACGACCTTCACCCGGCGGTTCGACAAGTCGAAGGACAGTGCCCGAATCCCCTCAACGCCGTTCAGGGCCAGGCGAATCATGCGCTCTTCTGATGGACAGTCCATCTTCGGCACGGCATAAACACTGACCCATTCCCCCGACGCATCGGAGGAGGCCTGCATATCGGTATCCGCCGCAGGCCTTGCATCGTCGCCACAGGGGCCTCCGCAGTTTTTACTCATGATATGACTCCACTTGAATGTGATCGGGCTTTCATTTAAAACTATATAGTAGCTATAAGGTCAATAGCGTAGAGAATCCGTTGCGGAGGAACCCGATGCGTATTGGTCAGTTGGCACAGTCAGTAGGGGTAGATACACAGACGATCCGCTTCTACGAACGGCAGGGCTTGTTGCCGCCGCCTGATCGGCAGGAGAACGGTTACCGTGTCTATACCGAGAAACACGTTGAGCGGCTGGCCTTTATTCGTCGCTGCCGCATCCTGGATCTGTCACTGGCAGAAATTCACGAACTACAGCGCTATCAGGACGACCCTCATCAGTCCTGTACCGCCGTCAATGCTTTGCTCGATGATCACATCTCTCATGTGCGCTCGCAGATAACCGCTCTACAGGCGCTTGAGAAACAACTCGTTTCACTAAGAGCGCGTTGCAACGATGACCGGGAAGTTAAGGCGTGTGGGGTTCTTGCTGGAATTAGCGAGGGAAGCATGCATCAGCAGTAGGTTGGAGTACCAACCAGATAATCCGATGAGATGTCGGTTTGCCTCACTCTCATGCAAAGGTAAGATCAACCATTTAATCCGTATACCCAAAACATCAAGAAGGCGCAGAAAACCTGGCGCAATATGAGCAAATCCGAACGCGCCCGCTCTCAGCCGGAAGGCGCCCAGCGCAAGGCGCCGGGCCGTGGCAGCGACGGCGACTACTACCATGTGGCGGTGCGCAACAAATCCCAGTTCAAGACGTTCCGCACCCACGACGTGGGCGACCCTGGCGGCATCCAGCGGGTGGCCGGACAACGCAAAAGCGGCACCTGGGGCACGGTGAAATGGCTGATCCCCAAGGAATGGGCGCACATGAAAGGCGGCAAGCTGATCGCCGACAGCGACGACGCCCGCAAGGTGCTGGAGCAATTGGGCAGCGCGCCGGTGCACAGCAGCGCCGACATGTTCGAGGCCAAACCGCGCCCCAAGGTGCCGGAGAAGGACAAACCCACCAAGGCGCAACAACAGGCGCGCCGGGAGAACATCAAGAAGGCGCAACGGGCCGCGCACCAGCGCGGCCACTGACCCCGCTCAAGGCGTGTCGTCGCTCTCCGGCGTGCCGTTCTGGTCCGCGCCCTCGTCCGCATCGTCGTCGGAGGCGGCGGGCAGAGCGCGGCGTGCCTTGGCGCCCAGGTCGCGCAGCTTGTGGGCCTGACCGAGAAGGTTACCGCGGCCTTCGGTGAGCCGTTTGTAGGAGGTTTCCCAGGACTGCTGCGCCTTGTCGATCTTGTCGCCCACATCCGACAGGGACTCCGCCACCAGTGACACCTGGTCGCAGATGCGGCCGGCGCGGCTGGCGATGTCCAGCGCGTTACGGTTCTGGTACTCGTAGCGCCAGATGTTCTGAATGGTGCGCAGGGTGACCAGCAGCGTGGTCGGGCTGACCAGCACGATATTGCGCTCGTAGGCCTCGGTATAAAGGCCCGGATCCGCTTCCATGGCGGTCATGAAGGCCCCTTCCACGGGGATGAACAGCAGCACGAAATCGAGGCTGCGCACCCCTTCCAGGCCGCTGTAATTCTTCGCGTCCAGACCCTTGATGTGGGCGCGCAGGGAGCTGAGGTGCTGTTCGCGGGCCAGGCCGCGCTGTTCGTCGTCCTCGGCGGACACGTAGCGCTCGTAGGCCACCAGCGACACCTTGGCGTCGATTACCACGTCCTTGTCTTCCGGAAGATGCACGATGGCGTCCGGCAGACGTCGTTCGCCGCTCTCCCCTTTCAGCGCCACCTGGGTATCGTATTCGCGGCCCTTGGTGAGCCCGGAGCTTTCCAGCACCCGCTCCAGAATCATCTCGCCCCAGTTGCCCTGGGTTTTCACCTGGCCCTTTAGTGCCTCGGTGAGGTTGCGCGCGTCCTGGTGCATCTGCTGGTTGAGGCTTTTCAGGTGTTGCAGCTGTTCGGTGAGCGCCGCCTGGGCGCGCGCGTCATCGCCGTGGATCTGATCCACCCGGCGGCGGAACTCCGACAGCTGCTCGCGGAACGGCTTCAACAGCCCGTCCAGCCCCTCGCGGTTCTTTTCCTCGAACTGCTTGCTGCGCTGTTCGAAGATTTTCGCCGACAGATTTTCGAATTCATGGCGCAGCTGTTCGCGGCTGTTTTCCAGAAAGGCGAGCTTGTCCTGCTGGCCGGCCAGCCGCTCATCCAGACGGGCTTTGTCGGCGCGCGCCTGGGCCAGGCTCTGCTCGCTTTCCCGCAGCCGTTGCTCAAGATTTCGTTGGCGCTCGTCCTGCTGCTGGTGCTGACGGTCGCGTTCCTCGGCCAGAGTGGCGAGACGGTCACGGGCCTGGTCCCGCTCGCCGCGCAGACGGTTCAGGGCGCCGCGCGTGATCAGTAGCGCGATCAGGGCGGTCACCGCCGCCGACAGGGCGCCGGTGAGAATCCATACGGTCAGATCGTTCATCGCGCCGCCTTGTTGAACAGGGTGTAGAAATTGTCCCGGGTCAGCGCCGCCAGCTCGGCCACCGGAATGCCCTTGAGCTCCGCCACGCACTCGGCCACCCGGGCCACGTAACGGGGCTCGTTGGGTTTGCCGCGGTACGGCACCGGCGCCAGCCAGGGGGAGTCGGTTTCGATCAACAGGCGCTCCAGCGGCACCTGACGCACGGTGTCGCGCAGCGCCTCCGCGTTGCGGAAGGTGACGATGCCGGAAATGGAAATATAGAAGCCCAGCGCCATGGCCTGCTCGGCCATATCCAGGTCTTCGGTGAAACAATGCAGCACCCCGCGCACCTCGCCTTCGCCGTGCTCGCGCAACAGCGCCAGGGTGTCCTCCTTGGCGCCGCGGGTGTGGATGATCAGCGGCAGGCCGGTGCGGCGGGCGGCGCGGATGTGCTCGATAAAGCGGTCCCGCTGCCAGTCGCGCTGTTCCTTGGCGTAGAAATAATCCAGGCCGGTCTCGCCGATCGCCACCACCCGGGGGTGGTCGGCCAGGCGCACCAGCTCATCGGCGTCCGGCTCGCGGGAGTCCTTGTAGAGCGGGTGCACGCCCACGGTGGCGTGCACGTCGGCGTGGCGCTCGGCCAGCTCACGGACACGGGGAAAGGTTTCCAGATCGACACCGATGCACAGCATATGGCTGATGCCATCGGCGCGGGTGGCGGCCATCATGGCGTCGAAATCACCGTCGTAGGCATCCAGATTAAGACGGTCCAGGTGGCAGTGGGAATCCACCAGATCGGGACGATCAACAGCGGTGTCGGACATCAACGGTTCGGCTCCTGTCGCGGATAGCGGGAAAACCGCAAGGGTAGCGGGGAGCGACCGCGAACGCTACATGGTGTGGGTGGGACGATCCGATTGCAGCGAGCCGGCCAAGTGGTTTTCGATGGTGCGCCGGGCGGTGTCGTCCTGGTCGGAAAACTGCACGCCGATACCGGCGCTGCGGTTGCCCTGGGCGCCCTGGGGCGTGATCCACACCACCTTGCCGGCCACCGGAATTTTCTCCGGCTCGTCCATGATATTGAGCAGCAGGAAGATTTCCTCGCCCAGCTTGTAGTTCTTGTCGGTGGCGACGAACAGACCGCCGTTGGTGACGAAAGGCATGTAAGCCGAATACAGGGCCGCCTTGTCCTTGATGCTCAATGACAGAATGCCGCTGCGGCCTCCGGGCATTTTCATGCGATCGCTCCCCCTGACAAACCCTTTAGCGTTATTGGAATGGTCTCAGCAGATTAGAAGCCGCCGGCGGCAGCGTCAACGCCCACCAGGACCAGCAACCATTGTTCCATGAGCAGCTCTTTATTCGGGTTGGCGCCGCCCATCAGCTGCCGGCGCCCTTCCATGACCCGCTGGGCGGCGCGCAGCAGCCGCGCCGGCGGAAGCTGCGCCGCCAGTTGTCTGAGTATCGGCTCCACCTTGGGATCCTGAACCCCGGCCGGGTCGGCCTGCTCCACCTTATCGCCGAGGGCGGCCAGCACCGAAGCCCGGGCCAGCCAGCCGTACAGCACTCCGGCCATCACGCGCGGGTCGTGGGCGGCCAGCGCCTGACCGCCCTGGGCCGGCGACAGGCGCCCCTGAGCCACCGACAGCAATTGCCCGGCGAGCTGCTCGCGGGCCGCGAACCAGTCCGCCTGCTGCAGTTCCAGAGCCCGCAACGGCGCGCCCTGGGCGGCGGCCAGCAAGGCCGGCGCCTCTTTTTCGCCGGCCTGAGGCACCAGCCACTCCAGCGCCGCCGCCGGTTCCGGCAGCGGCAGATGCCGCTGCTGGCAGCGGCTGCGTATGGTCGGCAACAGCAGGCTGGGCTGGTGGCTGACCAGGATCAGCACCAGACCCCGGCCGGGCTCCTCCAGGGTCTTGAGCAGGGCGTTCTGGGCGCTGCGGTTCAGCCCCTCGGCGGGGGCGATCAACGCCACCCGGGCGCCGTTGTACTGGGCGGTGCGGGTACCGAACTCCACCAAACGGCGCACCTGATCGATCTTGATGCCCAGGCTGGTGCCTTCCGGCACCAGGGTGTGCGCGTCCGGGTGGGTGCCGGCGGCGCTCAGATGGCAGCCGTGGCACTGACCGCAGGCGAGCCCGGCGCTGGGGTTTTCGCACAGCAGCGCCTGGGCCAGGGATTGGGCCAGGCGGAACTTGCCGCTGCCGGCGGCGCCGGCGAGCAGCAACGCATGGGGCAGACGGCCCTGAGCGTGCTGCTCCAGCAGCCGCTGCATCTCTTCCCGGTGCCAGGGACAGGGCACCTGGATGGGGGCGTTCAGCGCCACTGCAGCATCTCCTGAAGGTGGTTCTCGAGTTGCGCGCGCACCTGATCCAGGCCGACGCCGGCGTCCACCACCCGGAACCGGTCCGGCTCGCCGGTGGCGCGCTCAAGGTAGCACTGGCGCACCCGTTCGAAAAAGGCCGCCTGCTCCCGTTCGATACGGTCCGGGCGGGAGCGCTTGCCGGCCCGCGCCAGGCCCTCCGCCACCGGCACGTCGAACAGCAGGGTGCGGTCCGGGGTCAGACCCTGAAGCACCAGGCGCTCCAGCACGGCGATGCGCTCCCGGTCGAGGCCCCGGCCGGCGCCCTGGTAGGCCCAGGTGGCGTCCATGAAGCGGTCGCAGAGCACCCACTCGCCGCGCGCCAGCGCCGGCCGGATCAGCGCCGCCAGATGCTGCGCCCGGGCGGCGAACACCAGCAGCAGCTCGGTGGTGTCGTCCATGGCCTCCGGGCCGGGGTCGAGCAGCACCTGGCGGATCCGTTCGGCCAGATCGGTGCCGCCGGGCTCGCGGGTCACGGTGACGGGGACGCCCGCGTCACGCAGGCGCTCGGCGAGCCACGCCAGGTTGGAACTTTTGCCGGCGCCCTCGCCGCCTTCCAGCGTGATAAAACGCCCGCTCACGGCCGCGGCTCCGGGCTGGAGCGGTAATTCTCGCGCCGCTTGAGCTGATACTCGCGCACCGCGCGCTGGTGTTCCGCCAGGGTGCGGGAAAATTTATGGCTGCCGTCGCCCCGGGCCACGAAGAAGAGGTCCTCGGTGGGCTCCGGGCTCACCGCCGCGAGGATCGACTCGCGGCTGGGCATGGCGATCGGCGTGGGCGGCAGGCCGCTGATCGCGTAGGTGTTGTAGGGGGTTTTGCGGCGCAGGTCGGAGCGGCGGATATTGCCGTCGTAGTCGGTGCCCATGCCGTAAATCACGGTGGGATCGGTCTGCAGCCGCATGCCCTTGCGCAGGCGGTTGATGAACACGCCGGCGATGCGGCCGCGCTCCGCCGGTACCGCGGTCTCTTTCTCCACGATGGAGGCCATGATCAGCGCCTCGTAAGGGGTGTCGTAGGGCAGATCCTCATCGCGGGCCGCCCAGGCCTGATCGAGAATCCGCTGCTGGCGCTCCAGGGCGCGGCGCAGCAGATCCACATCGCGGGTGCCGCGCGTGTAGAAATAGGTTTCCGGCGCGAACCAGCCCTCCGGGTGGGCGCCGGGCCGGCCCAGGCGGGCCATCACCGCGGCGCCGTCCAGGTCCACCAGGGTGTGCTCTATGCCCTCCAGGCCGGCCAGGCGGGCGCGCCATTCGCGGAAATTCCAGCCTTCCACCAGGGTGACGCTGCGTTGCAGCACGTCGCCACGGTCGATTTTTTCCAGCAGCGTGAGCAGGGAGTCGCCGGGGTTGAGCTGGTACTCGCCCACATGCAGGCGCGCATCGACCCCGGTGAAGGCGCTGTAGAGCCGCGCCGACCAGCGCCGCAGACGGGCTTCCGGCGGCTCACCGAGCAGGCCGTCGGCGCGCATTCCCGCCAGCAGACCGTTGAACGAAGAGCCCGGCGCCACTTCCACCAGCACCGGCTCTTCCAGGGGCAGCGGCCGGTGCAAATAGCCGCTCACCCAGAAGCCGGCCAGAGGGATGCCGACCAGGAGCAACAACAGCAGCAACCCGAACATTCGTATTTTTCGGCGCATCTATGAAAAAAGAACCTCGAAGTCTTCTTGGAATTGTCGCACCGGCGCGGTGACCGGCCAGACCCATTGCGCCAGTTTACGCACCGGCAGCACCCCGACAACACTGTTGATCAGAAAAACGCTGTCGGCGGTGCGCAGATGTGACAGCGGACGCAGCCGCACCTGCACCGGGCGGCCCTGCTCGCCGGCCCGCGCCAGCAACCAGGCACGGCCGACGCCGGCCACCCCGGCGGCGTCCAGGGCGGGCGTCCACAGGGTATCGCCGAACAGCGCGAACAGGTTCATGGCGGTGGCTTCCAGCGGGCAGCCGCGCCGGTCCAGCAGCAGGCCCTCGTGCCAGCCCCGGCGGGCCACTTCCATGCGGGCCAGCACCTGGGGCAGCCGGTTAAGATGCTTGAGACCCGCCAGCGGGTCGCGCTCCAGGGGCTCGCTGCACAGGCCGGTTTCAATGCCGTCGCGGCGCAACAGCGGCGACCACTTCGGCACGGTGCCGTGCTGGGCGAACAGGGAAGGCGTCGGGTGCGACGGCGGCAGGTACCCGCGACCGCCCGGGCCCCGGGTGAGAATCAGCTTGATCAGACCGGTGCCGGGCGGCGCGGCGGTCAGAGCGTCAGCGAGACAGCGGTCCAGGGCGTCCGGCGCCACCGGGATCCGCAAACGGGCGGCGCCGTCGAGCAGCCGCGCCCGGTGGCGCGGCCACAGTGGCGCCGCGCCGGACGCCGTGACCCGCACGGTCTCGAACAGGCCGTCGCCATAGGCGAGGCCCCGGTCGTTGACGGCGGGCCCGCCGCTCACACCTTGCGGAACAGCAGCGACCCGTTGGTGCCGCCGAACCCGAACGAGTTGGACAACGCCACGTCGATGGTGCGCTGCTGGGCCTGGTTGGCCACCAGGTCCAGATCACAGCCCTCGTCCGGGTTGTCCAGGTTGATGGTCGGCGGCGCCACGGAGTCGCGCATGGCCAGCAGCGTGAAGATGGCCTCCACCGCGCCGGCCGCGCCCAGCAGGTGGCCGATCATCGATTTGGTGGAGCTCATCGCCAGCTTCGGCGCGTGGTCGCCGAACACCTTCTTGACCGCGTGGATCTCGATCAGATCGCCGACCTTGGTGGAGGTGGCGTGGGCGTTCACATAAGCCACTTCCGACGGATCGATGCCGGCATCACGGATCGCGTTGCCCATGGCCAGGGCGGCCCCGGCCCCGTCCTCGGACGGCGCGGTCATGTGGTAGGCGTCGTCGCTCATGCCGTAGCCGATCAGCTCACCGTAGATGGTGGCGCCACGGGCCTTGGCGCGCTCGTATTCCTCCAGCACCACGGCGCCGGCGCCGTCGGCGAGCACGAAGCCGTCCCGGTCCCGGTCCCAGGGCCGGCTGGCGGCGGTGGGATCGTCGTTACGGGTGGACAGTGCCCGGGCGGCGGCGAAACCGCCCATGCCCAGCGGCGTGGAGCCCTTCTCGGCGCCGCCGGCGACCATCACGTCGGCGGTGCCCAGCTGGATCTGCTGGGCGGCGAAGCCGATGTTGTGGGTGCCGGTGGTGCAGGCCGTCACGGTGGCGAAGTTGGGGCCCTTGAAGCCGTACATGATGGCCAGGTTACCGGCGATCATGTTGATAATGGTGCTGGGCACGAAAAACGGCGACAGCTTGCGCGGCCCGGAATCCATCAGCTTCTGGTGGTTTTCCTCGATGTTGGTCAACCCGCCGATGCCGGAGCCGATGGCGACGCCGATGCGTTCACCGTTTTCCTTATCCATTTCCAGGCCGGCGTCACGCAGGGCCTGAATCGCCGCCACCATGCCGTACTGCACGAAGACATCCATCTTGCGCGCTTCCTTGCCGGACAAATATTCGTCCATGGCAAAGTCCGGCACCAGCCCGGCGAACTTGGTGGAGAAGTTCTCCGTGTCGAAATGGTCGATCCGGCGAATACCGCTACGACCGGCCAGAATGCCCTCCCAGGTACTGGCCACGTCGGTGCCCAGAGGGCTCAACATTCCCAGACCGGTTATCACTACTCGACGTCGTGTCACCCGTTCTCCTCCCAAAAAAAACCGCAAGCCCGGAGAGCCTGCGGTTTTTTTACTGACGTTGCGTTGGCTGTGACCGAATCAGCTGTGCGACTTGATGTAATCCACGGCAGCTTGAACGGTGCTGATCTTTTCAGCCTCTTCGTCCGGAATTTCGGTTTCGAATTCTTCCTCGAGAGCCATTACCAGCTCGACGGTGTCCAGTGAATCGGCACCCAGGTCTTCGACGAAGGAGGCGGCGGGCTTAACGTCTTCCGGTTTAACGCCCAGTTGCTCAACGATGATCTTCTGGACCCGTTCTTCGATGCTGCTCATGATGTTATTACTCTCCTGTTGATGGTGTGCAAGCACCTATGAGCGGCTATTCTAGGTGAACGCTGTTCGCGCTTGCAAGCCGCTCTCGGTACTGGTTTTCGCGGATTAGTTTCCAAATGTTTGAGCGCCTGCGAGAAGCGCCCTTACGCCGTGGCTAAGCGCAGCTTAGCGGTTTTCCGCAGCGATGTCTCAACCCGTGAACATCCCGCCGTTCACATGCACCGTGGTGCCGGTCACATAACCGCCGCCCTCGCTGGCCAGCCAGCCCACGGCGCTGGCCACTTCGGCCGGGGATCCCAGGCGTCCCAGCGGTATTTCGCTGAGCAGCGCTTCACGCTGCGCCTCGGGCAGGCCGTCGGTCATATCGGTCTGGATAAAGCCCGGCGCCACCGAATTCACGGTGATGTTGCGCGACCCCAGCTCCCGCGCCAGGGCCCGCGTGAAGCCTTCCACGCCCCCTTTGGCGGCGGCGTAGTTGGCCTGGCCGGCGTTGCCCATGGTACCGACCACGGAGCTGATGTTGATCACCCGGCCCCAGCGGGCCTTGGTCATGCCCTTCAGGCACGCCTTGGTGACCCGGTACAGCGAATTCAGGTTGGTGTTGATCACATCCTGCCACTCATCCGCCTTCATGCGCAGCATGAGGTTGTCGCGGGTGATGCCGGCGTTGTTGACCAGCACCAGCGGCGGGCCGTATTCGGCGCTCAGCGCCTTGAGGCCCTCGGCCACGGAGTCGTCGTCGGCGACGTTGAGCACCACGCCGGCGCCCTGCTCGCCGAGCGCTTCGGAGATGGCGGCGGCGCCTTTCTCGCTGGTGGCGGTGCCGACCACGAACCAGCCGGCGCCGGCCAGCTCGGCGGCGATCGCCCGGCCGATGCCACGGGTGGCCCCGGTGACCAGCGCTACTTTTCTGTCCTCGCTCATAAGGTTCTCCTCAGGCGCCGGTGAGCGCGTTCTGAAAGGCGGCATCGTTTTCCAGCGGCTTGGCGTCCAGGCCCCGGTCGATGCGCTTGGTGAGGCCGCACAGCACTTTGCCAGGCCCGCACTCGTAAAGCGTGGAGACGCCGTCGGCGGCCAGCGCGCGCACCGTTTCCGACCAACGCACCGGCGAATGCAGCTGGCGCACCAGCGCGCCGCGAATGCTGTCCGGGTCGGACTCCGCGCTCACGTCCACGTTATTGATCACCGGCAGCTCCGGCGCAAAGAATTTGGTGCTTTGCAGCTGCTCGGCCAGTTTGTCCGCCGCCGGGCGCATCAGCGCGCAGTGGGACGGCACGCTCACCGGCAGCGCCATGGCGCGCTTGGCGCCGGCGGCCTTGCAGGCCTCGATGGCGCGCTCCACGGCGCTCACCTGGCCGGCGATCACCACCTGGCCCGGCGCATTGAAGTTGACGGCTTCCACCACCTCGCCCTGGGCGGCGTCGGCGCAGGCCTGGCGGACCTGGTCGTCGTCCAGGCCCAGAATCGCGGCCATGCGGCCCTCGCCGTCGGCCACGGCGGCCTGCATCAGTTCGCCGCGCCGGCGCACCAGGCGCACGGCGTCGCCCAGGGTGATCACCCCGGCGCAGGTGAGCGCGGTGTATTCGCCCAGGCTGTGGCCGGCGAGCCGGTCGGGACGGGCGCCGCCGGCCTGCTCCCAGAGCTTCCACAGCGCCACACCGGCGGTGAGCAGCAGGGGCTGGGTGTTTTCGGTGCTGTTGAGGGCCTCTTCCGGGCCTTCCTGCGCCAGCTGCCAGAGATCCAGATCCAGGGCGCCGGAGGCCTCCTGGAACGCCTGGCGCACCGGAACGCGCTCGGCGAAATCGGCCAGCATACCCAGGCTCTGGGAACCCTGACCGGGAAAGACGAAAGCGGTTTTCGACATGCGTTTGCCTCTTTGATGTCGCTCGAGCCGGGAGTATGCCGCCTGCGGGCGCGGCTGTCCGCCCGACCCTGAAACAAATTGTGAATGCGCGGCCGCCGCGCCCCGGGAAAACCTAGGAGGCGTCCGCCGGGGCGAGAGCGTCGCGGATCAGCGCCGGCACGTTGCGCTCGGCTTCGAGAACCGCCACTTCCAGGGCGCTGACAAAGCCTTCCACGCCGGTGCCGCCGTGGCTTTTCACCACGATGCCGTTCAGCCCCACCAGGCTGGCGCCGTTGTAACGCTCCGGGTCCAGACGGTGCTTGAGCCCGCGCAGCAGCGGCAGCGCGAACAGGCCGCTGAGCTTGCGCAGCAGGGAACGGCCCGCCTCTTCGCGGATCATGCCGCCGATCATGGAGGCGGCGCCTTCCATGGTTTTCAGCGACACATTGCCGACAAAGCCGTCACAGACCACCACGTCCACGTCGCCGACGAAGATGCCGTTACCCTCGACGAAACCGGCGTAGTTCAGATCGGCGGCCTGCTGCATCAGGGTGGCGGCTTCCTTGATCTGCTCGTTGCCCTTGATGTCCTCCTCGCCGATGTTCAGCAGCGCCACCCGCGGCGCGCTCAAACCGTCCACGGCGCGCACCACGGCTTGCCCCATCAGGGCGAACTGCAGCAGGTGCTTGGGTTCGGAATCCACATTGGCGCCTAGATCGAGCATGTGGCAGTGCCCTTTGGCGGTGGGGATGGCGGTGCAGATGGCCGGCCGGTCGACGCCCGGCAGGGTTTTGAGAACGAAGCGGCTGACCGCCATCAGCGCCCCGGTATTGCCGGCGCTGACCGCCGCCAGGGCGCGGCCTTCCTTAACCTGGTTGATGGCCACCCGCATGGAGGAGTCTTTCTTCTGGCGCAGTGCCACGGCGACCGGGTCGTCCATGGCCACCACTTCCGACGCCGGGGTCAGGGCGAGGCGCGGGTGATCGTCGAGTTTTTCTTTCTTCAGGGCCGCGGCGAGGGCGGACGGCTCGCCCACCATGATCACATGCAGATCGGGGTGGCGGGCCAGTATCCGGGCCACGGCGGGCACGGTCACGGGCAGACCGTGATCGCCGCCCATGGCGTCCACGGCCAGGGTCACAACCGCTGACATGGCAAATTTCCTGCTTGGCGAAGCGACGGCCATGATACGAGTTCGATCCGGCCGTGGATAGAGAAACGGGAGCCCTGAAGGCTCCCGTTACACAGTCGTCCTGTTGTCACCGTCGGGCGGCGTACCGTCGGGCGGCGCACCGCCCGCGGCAAACGGACTTACTCTTCTTCGTCGTCCAGTTCCGCGGTGCGCAGCACCTGGCGGCCGCGGTACATGCCGTCCGGAGAGATGTGGTGACGGCGGTGCACTTCACCGGTGCTCGCGTCTTCGGTGATAGCGGGCGCGGTCAGCGCATCGTGGGAACGACGCATGCCACGCTTGGAACGGGTTTTGCGACTCTTCTGAACAGCCATTTGTTGCTCCTCGGCGTATTACTTGCGGCGGCCCTTGAGACGGGCCAGCACGGCAAACGGATTATCCGGATCGGACTGATTGTCATCCTGGTCGCCCGGATCCCCAGCGCTCTGGGGCGGCGGATCGGGGCACTGATCGTGAAGCGCCACCAGCGGCATCGCCAGCAGCAGCTCTTCTTCCACCAGTTCCGCCAGCGTCATGCGCTCCTCGGTAACCAGCAATGGATCCAGGTCGGCGGGCAATGCCTTGGCCTGCTCTTCGCTCCACACCAACATCAGATCGACGTCGGCGGCGACTTCCTGTTGCACCGGCTCCAGACAACGCTGGCACACCAGAACCAGAGAAGTCTCCACCCGGCCCTGAACGCGCCGGCGGCCGTCCTCGTCCCGGCCAAAGGCCAGGCTCACCCGGACCGGCTGGTCCAGACTCTCGCGATATTCCCGCAGTCTGGGGAGGTCCCCGACCCGGGCTTCGCCTTCGACGACGCGTTCCTGGTCCGCGAACTTCCTCGGTTCCAGATACGGTGGCAGTTGCCCTGAAAACATAAGCGCGCAATTCTAGGCGCGGGCCCGCGTCCTGTCAAAGCGAAAATACACCCGCGACGCCCGGCTTAACTGTCTGAGAAAGCTGGTTTTTTCGTGCACCGGATCGGGGCCGTGGGTACACTCCCGACCCGCAACCACCCACCGCCGACCAGGAGACCGCCATGACCGACCAGCCACAGCCTTTGATTCTGGCCTCCTCGTCGCCGTTCCGCCGCGAGCTGCTGGGCAAGCTGCGTCTGTCATTCCAGCATCACAGCCCGGACATCGACGAGCGCGCCCGGCCCGGCGAAACGCCCACGGAACTGGTGCTGCGCCTGGCGCGGGACAAGGCCGCCGCCCTCGCCGACGCACACCCGGACGCCCTGATCATCGGCTCCGACCAGGTGGCGGTGATCGACGGCGACGTGCTCGGCAAGCCCGGCGATCACGACACCGCCGTGGCCCAGCTGCGCCGCGCCAGCGGCCGCACCGTGCAGTTCCTCACCGGGCTGTGCCTGCTGAACAGCGCCACCGGCCGCCACCAGAGCGGCTGCGAGCGCTTCACCGTGCACTTCCGCCAACTCCGTGACCGCCAGATTGAGCGCTATATCGAGGTCGAACAACCCCTCAACTGCGCCGGCAGCTTTAAGTCCGAAGGCCTGGGCATCGTGCTGTTCAAGGCGCTGGAAGGCCGCGATCCCAACGCCCTGGTCGGCCTGCCGCTTATAATGCTCACTGACTTCCTGACCACCGAGGGCGTCGCCCTACCCTAGCGCAGCGTGGGCGCGCCGCCTTCCAGGCCCAGGGTCTGGCCGATGCCGTTGCCGATTGAGGTGCCGAAGCGCTTCAGGAAGCGGTCCACCGGCGAGCGGGTGACGGTGTAGTCCACCATTTCCTCCAGGCCGGCCACGTCGCGGGCCACCTGCCCCGGGCTTTTCAGGCCGTCGATCAGCCCCAGCTCCAGAGCGCGCTCACCGGTCCAGAACAGGCCGGAAAACAGCTCCGGGTTCTCGTCCACTTTCAAGCGGTCGCCACGGCCGTCCTTCACCGCGCCGATAAACTGCTGGTGGATCTCGTTGAGCATGGTCTGCACGTGCTCGCGGTCGGACTCGCGCACCGGCGAGAACGGGTCGAGCAGCGCCTTATTTTCGCCGGCGGTGTACACGCGGCGCTCCACGCCCAGCTTCTCGGCGGCTTCCTGCACCCCGAAGCTGGCCATGATCACGCCGATGGAGCCGACGATGCTGGCCGGGTCGGCGTAGATCTGGTCGGCGGCGGCGGCGATGTAATAGGCGCCGGAGGCGCCCATATCGGTGATCGCCGCGTACAGCTTCTTATCCGGGTATTCGGCGCGCAGCCGCTGAATCTCGTTGAACACGAAGTTCGACTGCACCGGCGAACCGCCCGGGCTGTTGACGCGCAGCAGCACCGCTTCGGCGTTCTCCGCCTCGAAGGCGTCGCGCAGCCCGCGGCTGATCAGATCGGCGCTGGCTTCGGAATCCGCCATGATCACGCCGTTCAGGTCGACCACCGCCACGTGGGGCTCGGCCACCGCCATGGCGTCCCCGGAGCGGCTGCCGGTCATCATGAACAGCAACGCGAACAGATAGATAAAGGTCAGGCTCTTGAAGAAGATGCCCCAGCGGCGGGTCTTGCGCTGTTCCGCCTGGGCCTGGCCGAGCAGCTTCTCGAGCAGCTTCCACTCTTTACTGGTGGGGCCGCTGTTCGCCGGGCTGTTGTTGTCGGACTCCATCTACACCGTCTCCTCGAAGTGTGTTTCGCAGTCCACGCCGAGTAACGGCAGCAACTGCGGTAAAGCATCGATCACCGCCAGCGGGTGAAAGTTCATCAAACGGTCCACCGGATGGGCGCCGTAACTCACCGCCACCCGGTCGACACCGGCGTCGCGCGCCATCTGCAGATCAAAGGACGTATCCCCGACCACCAGCGCCCGCTCCGGCGCCACGCCCAGTTCGGTCAATAACTCCGTGACCATGGCCGGGTGCGGCTTGGAATGGGTCTCGTCGGCGCAGCGGGAGGCATCGAAACTGTCGCCCAGCCCACTGCTCGCCCACACCCGGTCCAGCCCCTTGCGGCTCTTGCCGGTGGCCACCGCCAGGCGCAACCCGGCGGCGCGCAGCGCCGCCAGCGTCTCGCGGGCGCCCGGGTAGAGCCGGCTGGGGCTCGCCTCGGCGGCCACGAAATGCACCGCGTAACGCTCGCGCATGCGCTCCAGATCCCGGTCGCCGATGCCCGGGTAAAGGGTGCGCAGCGCTTCCGGCAGCCCCAGCCCGATGATCTCGCGCACGGCGTCGTCCTCCAACACCGGCAGACAAAGATCGGCGCCGGCCTGGTGCATGCAGGCAATAATGCGCCCGGTGGAGTCCATCACCGTGCCGTCCCAGTCGAAAATCACCAATTGGTAGGCCATCAGCGTTTATCCGACCGCAGCGCCGCCAGGATGGTCTCGAAATCCTCGTCCAGCGGCGCGTTGACCTTGATGGTTTCGCCGCTCTGCGGGTGGCGGAACACCAGCGACCGGGCGTGCAGACACAGGCGGCGGTGCCCGAGCGCCTCCAGCCGCGCGTCGCCCTTGCGGCTGCCGTATTTATCGTCGCCGAGAATCGGGAAGCCGCCGAACTGGCTGTGCACACGGATCTGGTGGGTGCGGCCGGTACCCAGGCGCGCCTCCACCAGGGCGGCGTCGCCGAACCGCTCCACCAGCGTGAAATCGGTCACCGAGGCCTTGCCCTCGCGGGACACCCGCACCATCCGCTCGTTGCCCTGGGTGATCTTCAGCAGGGGCGCTTCCATGCGCCGCTCGCTGCCCTTGAACCCCTGGCACAGCAGCCAGTAGCGCTTCTCCACCCCGCCCTGCTGCATCAATTTCTGCAGGCGCCGCAAAAAGCCCCGGTGGCGGGCGACCATGATGCAACCGCTGGTGTCCCGGTCGAGCCGGTGCACCAGCTCCAGGTTGCGCTCTTCCGGATAGAGCACCCGCAGCGCCTCGATCAGCCCCAGGCTGACCCCGCTGCCGCCGTGCACCGCCAGCCCGGCGGGCTTATTAAAGATGAAGATCTGATCGTCCTCGTAGAGCAGCGCCCGCGCCAGCCGCTCGGCCAGCCCGCCGCTGACCACCGGCGGCGCCTGGGACTCGCTGGTGCGCACCGGCGGAACGCGCACCACGTCGTCCACGGCCAGGCGGGTGGTCTGCTTGGCGCGCTTCTTGTTCACCCGCACCTCGCCGGATCGGATAATCCGATAGATACGCGAACGGGGCACACCCTTGAGGTGGGTGATCAGGAAATTATCAAGGCGTTGGCCGTCACGGCCTTCATCGATGGTAACGAAAGTGACGCGATCGGCGGCGGGGGTATCTGACATGCGGCGATTCTAGCCAAGCGGGCGCGGCTCCGCCAGCGGTGTCGGTGTTCACGGCGCGCTCATGCCTCGCCCATCTATCTGATTGATCAGACTGTGATTTTACTGGTATAGTCAGCCGTCGGCCCGGGCTGGCCAACGGCGACGCGCAGCGACCATTCGCCGTCGGTACACCAAAACCCGCCAGCCCGCCCGACAAGAATCGAACGGGCCCGAAAGGCCCCGACGCTGCAGCCAATCCCCCGGCGGCAACACAACTCCCCGGCGGATTACCGACAACCAACACCAGGTGGTCTGCGGCACAGGTCGAAGACATAGCCGGGCTGCCGGCGAGCAGCGCCAATAGCGCCCCTTGCCGACACCCCAACCGGTACACAGACGGTAAAGTTTACCCGGCACGGCGCGTTTGACGCGCCGGGCACAGCGTAACGCGGATAGAGGGGCCAAGGCCCCGCCAGCAACGCCAACGGCACAACTTCACAAGCCCGGAGAGGAACAGGAAAGGTAGAAGACAGGCAGATTACCAACGTCGTCCGAGCGCCCAGCGCCGCCACGCGTGAGCATTGCCTGCTCGCCATTCTTCCGCCTCCCCACCAGGGTAAGAGGTCTGATACCGGTATTGATACCGGCCCGCTGCATGCCGCCACGAACCTTGTGGTAGCACAACAATGAAACGAATGTTAATCAACGCCAGCCATCCGGAAGAAGTCCGGGTGGCGCTGGTGGATGGCCAGAGACTTTATGATCTGGACATCGAGCATCGCACCCGCGAACAGAAAAAAGCCAACATCTATAAAGGCAAGATCACCCGCATCGAGCCGTCCCTGGAAGCCGCCTTCGTGGACTTCGGCGCCGAGCGTCACGGTTTCCTGCCCCTCAAGGAAATTTCCCGCCAGTACTTCCAGAAAGACCCCAAGGACATCCAGGGCCGCATCAATATCAAGGATGTGATCAAGGAAGGTCAGGAAATCATCATTCAGGTGGACAAAGAGGAGCGCGGTAACAAAGGCGCCGCGCTCACCACCTTTATCAGCCTGGCCGGCCGCTACCTGGTGCTGATGCCCAACAACCCGCGCGCCGGCGGCATTTCCCGCCGCATCGAGGGCGAGGAGCGCCAGCAGCTCAAGGAAGCCCTGGGCAGCCTGGACATCCCCGACGAAATGGGCGTGATCGTGCGCACCGCCGGCCTGGGCCGCGGCGCCGAGGAACTGCAGTGGGACCTCAACTACCTGCTCAAGCTGTGGGGCTCCATCGCCGAGGCGTCGGAAACCCGTAAAGCGCCCTTCCTGGTGTACCAGGAATCCAACGTCATCATCCGCGCGATCCGCGACTACCTGCGCAAGGACATCGGCGAAGTCCTGATCGATTCCGAAAAGGTCTACAACGAGGCCCAGGCGTTCGTGCAGCAGGTGATGACCGATTTTCAGCACAAGCTGAAGCTGTATAACGACGACACGCCGCTGTTCTCCCGTTACCAGATCGAGTCGCAGATCGAGACCGCCTTCGAACGTGAAGTGAAGCTGCCCTCCGGCGGCTCCATCGTCATCGATCCCACCGAAGCGCTGGTGTCCATCGACATCAACTCCTCGCGCGCCACCAAGGGCGCCGACATCGAGGAAACCGCGCTGCAGACCAATCTGGAAGCGGCGGAAGAGATCGCCCGCCAGCTGCGCCTGCGCGACATCGGCGGCCTGATCGTGGTCGATTTCATCGACATGGGCCCGGCGCGCAATCAACGCGAAGTGGAAAACCGCATGCGCGACGCGCTGGAAGCGGACCGTGCCCGTATTCAACTGGGCCGTATCTCCCGCTTCGGCCTGCTGGAACTGTCCCGCCAGCGGCTGCGCCCCAGCCTCGGCGAGACCTCCAGCATCGTGTGCCCGCGCTGTGACGGCCTGGGCCACATCCGCGACGTCAAATCCCTGGCCTTGAGCATCCTCCGCCTGATCGAGGAAGAGGTGATGAAGGAACGCACCGGGGAGATCCAGGCCCAGGTGCCGGTGGCCGTGGCCACCTACCTGCTCAACGAGAAGCGCCCGGTACTGCGGGAAATCGAAAGCATCCACAAAGTGCGCGTGCTGATTATCCCCAACCCCAACCTGGAAACCCCGCACTTCCAGGTCGAGCGCATTCGCGACGACCAGACCAAGGCCCAGGTGAGCCACGAGCTGGAGCTGCTGGAAGGCCAGCAGGACCCGGCCACCCTGTCCGCCCAGGACACCGAAATCAAAACCCAGGAGCCGGCGGTGAAGCTGGTGGCGCCGGACACCGCGCCGCCGCCGCCCAAACCGCAGCCGGAGCCGAAACCGGAAGCCACCGCCGCCAAGGCGCCCTCCAAGAAGCCCGCCACCGCGCCGAAGCCGCCGCTGGAGCCGGGTCTGCTGGCCCGTTTCTTCACCTGGCTGGCGGCGCTGTTCAGTGCCTCCGAGGACGAGAAACAGCAGCTTGACGGCAAGCGCGACGGCCAGCGCGGCAACCGCCAGAACCGGGACGACAAAGCCGACGCCCGGGGCAACAACAACCGTGGCGGTGATAACCGCCGTGGCGGCCGCCGCAACGGCGGCAACCGCAACCGGAACGCCGACGGCGATAACCGGGGCGGCGACGGTCGTGGTGGCGATAACCGTGGCGAGAACCGCAAGGACGACAACCAGGACGGCAAGAGCGAAGGCGGCAACCGCCGTGGCGGCCGCAACCGTCGTGGCGGCCGTGGCGGCAACCGGGGCGGTGACAACCGCAACGGCGACAACCGTGGTGCCGACAACCGAAGCGACGACCAGAAAAGCGCCGACAGCGGTAAGCCGGAGTCCAAGCAGGACAATAAGCAGGACGCCAAGCCGGATAACAAAGGCGAGTCCAAAGGTGGCGCCGGCAAAGGCCCGCGCAAGGACGACGGCCCCAAAGCCCAGCGCCGCACCGACAGCAAGGACGACCGTCCCCTGCGCGAGCGCCAGCGTCCCGGCGCCCAGGACAAAGCGGCCCAGGATAAAGGCGCCCAGAGCGACGACCAGACCACCGCCGGCGGCCCGCCGCCGCGCATGACGTCCGAGGACAACACCCCCGGTCGTGATCAGGAGCGTGGTGACAGCCGTCCGCCCAAGGCCAAACTGGTGCCCGCCGAAGAGCACGGCGAACCGAAAACCGCCGCCGCCAAGCCGAGCGCGGAACAGGCCACCGAGGCTCAGGCGCCCCAGGCCGCCGCCGCCCGTCAGGAAGAGCAGCCCAAGGCCGCCGCGCCGGCGCCCTCTGCCGAGGCCCCTTCAGCCAAAGCGCAGAAGCCCGCCAGTCAGGAAGCGCCGTCAGCTAAGCCGGAAGAGCCCTCAGCCAAAACGGAGGAGCCCTCAGCCAAAGCTGAAGAGCCTTCAGCGAAGGTGGAAGAGCCTTCAGCTAAGGTGGAAGAGCCCTCAGCGAAGGTGGAAGAGCCCTCAGCCAAGGCGGAACAACCGTCAGCGAAAGCAGACGAGCCCTCGGCTAAAGCAGAGGAGTCCCCGGCTAAGGTAGAGGAGCCTTCAACTAAGGCAGAAACCCCTTCAGCCAAAGAGGAAGAGCCTTCCGCCAAGGTAGAAGAGCCTTCAGCCGAGGTAGAAAAGCCCTCAGCCAAGCCGGAAGAACCTTCAGCAAAAGCCGAAGAAGCTCCGGCCAAAGAAGCGTCTTCAGCTAAGGCGGAAGAGCCTTCAGCAAAAGCGGACGAGCCCTCGGCGAAGACAGAAGAGCCTTCAGCAAAAGCGGAAGAGCCCTCGGCGAAGACAGAAGAGCCTTCAGCGAAGACAGAAGAACCCTCAGCCAAGGCTGAGGAGCCCGCGGCGAAAGCGGAAGAGCCTTCACCCAAGGCGGAGGCTCCTTCTTCCGAGCAGGCACCTTCAACGGCAGCGGATCAGGTCCGCCGTGCCGGCAACGACCCGCGTGACCGCAAACCGGGCCAGCCGGTACCGCAGCCCGAACGCCAACCCGCCGCCAAGCCCGCACCGGCCGCCGAACAAGCGCCGGCCAAGGCGGAGACCGGCGAAGCGGAACAGCCGGCCACCCCGGCGTTCAGCAAGCCGGTGGCGCCGGAGCGTCCGGCCGGGCGCGCCAGCAATGACCCGCGCCTGCGCCGCCGTCAGCAACAGGCGGAACAAGCCGCCCGGGAAAATTCCGGCGACGGCAACCCCGGTGCCTGATCGGTCCACCCGACGGTCACACCAATAAAAAACCGCCCTTCGGGGCGGTTTTTTTATGTGCCGTCGGAATACTTGAACGCCCGGCGGCGCGTGTCGATGGCGCCCATCAGATCGTCCAGGGCCAGGTAGAGGCACGGCACCACGAACAGAATCAACGCGGTGGCGAACACGATGCCGAAGCCCAGGGACACCGCCATGGGGATCAGGTAAGCGGCCTGCAGGGAGGTTTCGAAGATGATCGGCATCAGCCCGGCGAAGGTGGTCATGGTGGTGAGAAGAATCGGCCGGAAGCGGCGCAGGCCCGCTTCATAGACCGCCTGGGCCGCGCCCAGCCGGTGCCGCTGGCGGTTGGCGTAGTCGACCATGATCAGCGAATCGTTCACCACCACCCCGGCCAGGGCGATGATGCCCATGAAGCTGACCAGGGACAGGTCCATGCCCAGTAGAATGTGGCCGAGCACCGCACCCACGGCGCCGAACGGAATCGCCAGCATCACCACCAGCGGCTGCAGGTAGCTGCCGAACGCCACCGCCAGCAGCGCGAAGATCACCCCCAGCGCCAGGGCGAAGCCGCCCCACAGCGCCGAGGTGGATTCTCGCATGTCCGCCTGGCCGCCCTGGAAGGTCCAGGTCAGGCCCGGGTAGTCGGCGCGCAGTTGCGGCAGCAGCTCGTCGCGGACCACGGCGAGCACCTGGCTGGTGGCGCTCTTGGGCAGCACGTCGGTGCCCACGGTGATCACCCGGCGACCGTCGCGGCGGTCGATGGAGCGGAACGACTCGCTGATGGTGACGCTGGCCACGTCGGTCAGCGGCACTTCGCCGCCCTCCGGCAGCTGCACCACGAAGGTGTCCAGGTAACGCAGGTCCTGGCGCTCCTCTTCCGGCAGCCGCACGCGGATTTCGTTTTCGTTGATGCCGCGCAGTTGTCGCAGCGCGATGGCGCCGTAGAACGCATCCCGCAGCTGCCGGCCCACCTCGGCGCCGGTGAGGCCCAGGGCGTCCGCCTGCGGCGTCAGGCTGACGTCGAACTGCGGTTTACCGGTGGTGTAGCTGTCGTTGACGTTGCGGGTCTGGGACAGGCCTTTCATGGCGTTCAGCAGGCGCTCGCTGGCCTTGGCGAGCACGTCGATATCGGTATGGCTGAGGTCCACGCTGATATCGTCGCGCCAGGAGCCGGGGCCCTGCTCCGCCTCGAAGGTGATCTGATCGACGCCCTTGAAATCACCGATCTGGTCCCGCCACAGCTCGACGATCTGCTGCACCGTCATGTCCCGTTCGTGTTCCGGCTTTAACACCAGCTCCACGTCGATTTTCTGCTCGCCGCGCACGTTGGTCTTGATGCCCTCGGCGTTGCGTGCCAGGTCGTTTTCCTCGAACAGCCGCTCGGTTTCCCGGGTCAGCGCCAGGGCCAGCTCACCGGCCTGGCGCGGCGTGGTGCCCACCGGCAGACGGATGCCCGCTTCGATCTCGTCCGCCGGCACTTCCGGCATCATGATCATGCCCATGTGGTCGCTGCCGGCGTAGGCGCCCACCACCAGCATCAGGGTCAGGGCGGCGCTCAGGGTCACGTAGCGATAGCGCAGCGCCCGGTTCAGCAGCGGCCGGTAGCCGCGCTCCACCAGCGTCTGGAAATAACCGGAGAAGCGGCGCTGCACGCGGTGCAGGGCGCGCCCGTAGACGGTCACCGTGCCCTTGCCGCTGTGCGCCAGGTGGGCAGGCAGAATGAACAGCGCTTCGAACAGCGAGATCGCCAGCACCACGATCACCACCGCCCCCAGCGGCCACCAGAAATTACCGGTGACGCCGGGCATGAACAGCAGCGGCATGAAGGCGACGATGTTGGTGAGAATACTGAAGGTGACCGGCCCGGCGATGTCACGGGCGCCCTGCACCGCCGCGTCCATGAAACTCATGCCCTGCTCGCGGTACTCGTAGATGTTCTCGCCCACCACGATGGCGTCGTCCACCACGATGCCCAGCACCATCAGAAAGCCGAACATGGAGATCATGTTCACGCTCACGCCCATGGCCGGCAGGAACAGCACCCCGCCGACGAAGGACACGGTCATGCCCATCATGATCCAGAACGCCAGCCGGTACTCCAGGAACAGGCTGAGAATCACCAGCACGATCACCATCGCCAGGATGCCGTTCTTCAGCAGCATGTCCATGCGGCTTTCAAACTGCTCGGCGCGGTTGCTGTCGATGCGCACTTGAACCGGGTCGGGCAAGGTGGTCTTGAGTTCCGCCATCACCCCTTCCACCGCCGCGGCGATGTCCAGCGGCGACTGGCTGCCGGTGCGGAAGATCTCGATCTCCACCGACGGCTGACCGTTGAAACGGGAGTGGAAACCGGTGTCCTCGAAACCGTCACGCACCGTGGCGATGTCGCCCAGGGTCACCACCGCGCCGGAATCCGCGCGGCTCACCACGATGCGGGAAAACTCGTCGGCCCACTGCTTGCGCTCTTTCAGGCGCAGCAGAATCTCGCCGTTGTCGGTGGCCAGATTGCCGGCGGGCACGTCGCGGCTGGACTGCTCGATGATCGACGCTACCTGGTCCAGGGTCAGGTCGTACTCGCGCAGCGTGGCCTGGGAAATTTCCACGCTGGTCAGGTAATCGGGCACGTCGCTGATGTCCGCCCGGGTCACCGCGGACTCGCTGAGCAGGCGGTTGCGCACCTGCTCGCCGAGCTGGCGCAGGGTCCAGATGTCCACTTCGCCGTACAGCACCAGCTCCATCACATCGCGGGTGCGCGCCTGCAGGCGCACGCGCGGCTCTTCCGCCTGGTCCGGGAAGGTGCGCACCCGGTCCACCGCCTGTTCGATGTCCTGCAGCGCCTGCATGCGGTTGGCGCCGGCCACCAGCTCCAGCTGAATCACGCCACTGCCTTCGCGGGCGGTGGACACCATTTCCTCGATGCTCTCGACGCCCTGCACCGCCTCTTCCACCGGCATCAGCACGCCCTGCTCCACTTCCTCGGGCGCGGCGCCGGGGTAGGTCACCTCCACTTCGACAACGTCGAGCTGGGCTTCCGGGAAGATCTCTTTCTGTACCTGCACCGCCATCCACAGGCCGCCGCCGAGCAGCAGAATCATCAGCAGATTGGCGGCGATGCTGTTGCGCGCCATCCACTCGATCGGGCCCACCCAGCCCTGGCGGCGCGGCGCGCTCATTCCATGGTCTCCGCGCCGGCGGCGTCCTCAAGACGCAGGGCGGCGCCGTCCACCACCGTGGCCAGATCGGTGGCCACCACCTGATCGCCCTGGTCGAGCCCGTCGCTGAGGTAGACGTAGTCGTTGTCACGCAGCAGCACGGTGACGTCGCGGATATCCAGGGCGCCGTCCTCCATCACCCAGACCGTGTCCTCGCGGCGCAGCAGATCGCGGTCCAGACGCACCACGTCGTCCAGCGCCCGGCCTTCGATGGCGGTGCGCACGAAGGCGCCGAGAATCAGGCTCGGCGCGCCGGCCTCCGACTGCAACGCCAACGGGTCCTCGACGCTGACCAGCACCCGCGCCAGGCGGGCGTTGGCGTCCAGCTCGCCGACCAGCCGCTGCAGGCGGCCCTGGCGGCTCCGTGACGGCCCCCAGGCGGCCTCGTGGCGCAGCGTGACCGGCGCGCCCTCCTCGCCGTCACGCTCGGCGAAGCGCAGCCAGCGCAGTTGCGACAGCGGTACGCTGGCCGACACCCAGTAACGGTCCGTGGCCACCAGCCGGGCCAGGCTGTCGCCGGTGCTCACCTGGGAGCCGGTGGCCACGTCGCGGGACAGGATCTGGGCGTCGAAGGGCGCGCTGATACGGGTACGCTGGAGATCCAGTTCGGCGCGACGCAGGGCCGCCTCGGCGAAATCCACCCGGGCACGGGCCTGCTTCAACTGCGGCTGGCGCAGCACCAGGTGCCGGTTGCCCTCGTCCAGCTCTTCACCCAGCAATTCGAAATCCTGTTCGGCCACCGCCTGGCGGCCCTGCTCCAGTTCCAGATCGGCGCGCGCCTGCGCCAGCTCACTGCGCCGTTGCCGCAGCGCGGCCTGGTAATCCGCCGGATCGATGCGCAACAGGGCGGTGCCCTCGGCCACCCGGCCGCCGGGCTCGAATGCCTCGGCCAGCTCGATGACACGGCCGCTGACGCGCGGCTGCAGGGTCACTTCCCGAGCCGGCACCACCCGGCCCATCACTTCAATCACCGGGGTGAAGCGGCCCCGTTCGGCGCTGCGTACCTCCACCAGCATGGCGGTTTCCCGCGCCACATCGCCGCGCGTGGCGGTGGGCTCGGTCTCGAAGATCAGCACCATCAGCGCCACGCCGGCGAGCAGAATCAGCACCGACACCAGCGCCGTCTTGCCGCGCCCGGCCCGCCCGCTCTCCGGGCGCGCGGCCTGGTCGTCCACCGTGTTGCTCATGCGTTCTCTTCCTCTTCGGGCACCGGGAAGCCGCCGGCCAGCGCCCGGTACAGGGCCACCCGGAACGCCAGCAGCTCCTGGCGGGCGGTGATCAGGGTGCGGCGCAGTTCCTGGCGTTCCTGGAGCGCGCTCAGCACCTCCAGGTAGCCGACCGCGCCGTTAACGTACTGAATGCGCAATTGCCGGTAGGCGCTGTCCGCCAGTGCCAGCTGCTCGCGCAGGCTCTCCATGCGCCGCTGCTGCTGGCGCTCCTGAACCAGGGCGTCCTCCACTTCCTGGAACGCCACCAGCGTCGCCTGCCCGTACTCATACAGCCGTTGCTCGCGCAGCGAACGGAAGCGGCGCGCCTCGGCGCGGCGCTGGCCGCCGTCGATCAGCGGCAACACCAGGTTGCCGGCCAGGGTCGCCAGCCAGTCGTCGAACAGGGCCTCGCTGTCCGTGGTTTCATTGCTCAGCGACGCGGACAGGGTCAAACGGGGAAACCGCTCGGCCACCGCCGAGGCCAGGTCCGCGTCCGCCGCCTGCAATTGGAAATAGGCCTGCCGGAGATCCGGCCGGCGCCGCACCAGTTCCGCCGGCACGCCGGTGGCGGGCAGCGGCGGCAACGCCGGCAGGGTGCCGTCGTCGGGGAACACCACCCCCTTGGGCGGCTCGCCCAGCAGCACCGCCAACTGGTGCTCGATCACCCGGGTGCGGGCCTGCACGGTGAGCAATTGCTCGCGGGACGCTTCCACCAGCTGGCGCTGGCGCAGCACGTCGGCGCTGGCGCTTTCGCCGATGCCGAAACGGGCACGGATCAGCGACAGCACGTCCCGGTTGGTGTCCAGTTGGGCGCTCGCCAGCTCCTGCTGGGTGCGCTGGGTGAGCAGTTCGAACCAGGTGTTGGCCACCTCGGCGGCCAGGGACAGCGCGGCGGCCTGGTAGTCGGCGCCACTGGCCGCCACGCGGAAGGCTTCGGCGTCGGCCTGGGCGCCCACCCGCCCCCACAGATCCAGTTCGTACTCCGCCGCCAGCCCGGCGCTGAACAGATCGCTCTCACTGTCGCCGTCGTCGCGGCGCTCGGCGCCGACGCGCGCCTCCAGGCTGGGGAACAAACCCGCTTCCTGGCGTGCCCGCACCGCGCGGGCCTGGTTGAGGCGCTGGTAGGCGGCCTGCAGATCCAGGTTGGCGCCCAGGGCGCGGTCCACCAGACGGTTGAGGGCGGCATCGTCGAAGGCCACCCACCACTGCTGTGGGGCGGCGGCCTCGCCGGAACGGGAAAACAGCTCCGGCGTGGCCACCGGCGGCGACGACGATGGCGGCTGGCCGGCGCAGGCGGCCAGCGCCAGCAGCAACGCGGACAGAACGGCGGCGCGCGCCCTGGACCAGGAAACTACCAAGGGGTGCATGAACAGAGGACAATCCTGATTTCTTATCGGTTCCGCCGTGGCGGCAAGGCCGGTTCAGGCTAACAGGCGCGCCCCGTGAGAACCACTGGCGCCCGGCGGCAGAACACAAAGCTTACACCCTGGCGGGTCAGCGTCAGGGCAACGCCACCGGCTCCTGTTCCAGCGTCACGCCGAAACGGGCCAGCACGTCCTCGCGCACGGCGGCGGCCAGCGCCAGCACGTCGTCGGCGCGGGCGCCGCCGTGGTTGACCAGCACCAGGGCCTGGTCCCGGTGCATGCCCACCGGCCCCAGCCGGCGGCCTTTCCAGCCGGCGTCCTCGATCAGCCAGCCGGCGGCCAGCTTGGCACCATCCGGGTGCGGGAAGGACACCAGCTTCGGATAGTCGGCTTTCAGCCGTGCCAGCTCCGCCGCGCTGACCACCGGGTTCTTGAAAAAGCTGCCGGCGTTGGGCAGCACCGCCGGGTCGGGCAGCTTGCTTTGCCGCAGTTCGATCACCGCCGCCCGCACCGTGGCCGGGGCCAGGGTGCGCGGGTCCTGGCCGGCGAAGCGCTCGGCCAGGCCGCCGTAGTCCACCCGGCGGGCGCCATGGCGGTGCAGCCGCAGGGTGATGCCGGTGATGATGAATTCGCCCCGTCGGCGGCTCTTGAACAGGCTGTCGCGGTAGCCGAATTCGCACTGATCGGCGCGAAAGCGCCCTGCCCGGCCGTCGGCCACCGCCACGGTGTCCACGCTTTCCAGGCAATCGGCCAGCTCCACGCCGTAGGCGCCGATGTTCTGAAACGGCGCGGCGCCGGCGGTGCCGGGAATCAGGGACAGGTTTTCCAGGCCGCCCCAGCCGCGCGCCACGGTGTCCGCCACCAGCCGGTCCCAGACCACGCCGGCGCCGACGCGCACCCGCACCTGATCCGCGCTCTCATCCAGGTAGTCGATGCCGTCGAACGCGGGGATCACCGTGAGGCCCGGCAGGTCGCCGCGCAGCACCACGTTGCTGCCCTCGCCAAGCACGTAGAGCGGCTCGCCCGGGTCGCGCCCGGCCAGCAGTTCGCCCAGCGCGGCCACGTCCGTGGGCCGCGCCAGCCGTCGGGCCCGGGCCGGCAGCGCCAGGGTGTTGGCGCCGCTCAGGTCGGCGTCGTGTTCGATCACAGCCGCTCCCGCAACCGCGCCAGCCACAGGTCACTGGCGCGCTCCACCAGATTGAGCACGTGGCCGAAACCGTCCTCGTCGCCGTAGTAGGGGTCCGGCACTTCACCGGGGCCGTCATCGCCGAGCACATCCAGGAAGCGCGCCAGCACCAGCCCCTCGCGGGCGACGCCCGGGCCCGGGTCGAGCGCGCGCAGGTCGGCCAGGTTGCTGTTGTCCATGGCCAGGATGTAATCGAAGTGGCGGAAGTCCTCGGCGCTCACCTGGCGGGCGCGCAGGTCGTCCATCGGGTAGCCGCGCTCGGCGGCGGCGGCGCTGGCGCGACGGTCCGGCGGCCGGCCGATGTGCCAGTCGCCGGTGCCGGCGCTCTCGATGCGAAGCCGGCCGCTCAGGCCGGCGTCCCGCACCCGCTGGCGGAACACCGCTTCGGCGGTGGGCGAGCGGCAGATGTTGCCCAGACACACAAACAGTATCGACAGCGACGTCATCCCCGGTTTTCCTCCGCTCGCAGGTGGCGGCGCATGCGCTGCAGATCCATGTCCGTGTCGACCCCGCCGGGCACCGGCTCGCGGGCCGGCGCCACATGGATGGCGACGCCGTTGGCCAGGGCCCGCAATTGCTCCAGGGATTCGTGCATTTCCATGGAGGCCGGCTCCCAGCTCACGAACTGGTGCAGAAAGCCGACCCGATAGGCATAGATACCGATATGACGCCACCAGTAGCCCGGGTCCATATCGATATCGTGCGGGTTCGGTTGCTGGCTGAAGGCATCGCGATGCCAGGGGATCGGCGCCCGCGAGAAATACAGGGCGCGCCCGTTGCAGTCGAACACCACCTTGCAGACGTTGGGGTTGAACAGATCGATGCCGCGCTCGATGGGCTCGCACAGGGTGGCCATGCGGCACTCCGGGTGGGCGGCCAGGTTCTCCGCCACCTGGTCGATCACGGCGGGCGGGATCAGCGGCTCGTCGCCCTGCACATTGACCACGATGTCGTCATCGGCCAGGCCCAGCTGCTCGGCCACTTCCTGCAGCCGGTCCGTGCCGGAGGGATGATCGGCGCGGGTCATCACCACCTCGCACTGGTCGCCCACGGCGTCGCGGACGCGCTCGTCGTCGGTGGCCACCAGCACCCGCGTGGCGCCGCTTTTAGCGCAGCGTTCCGCCACCCGGGCCACCATCGGCCGGCCGGCCAGATCCGCCAACGGTTTTCCCGGCAGGCGCGAGGACGCGTACCGCGCCGGCACTACCACATAGAAACTCATAGCTGTCCTTACTGAGGCTGCGATTGCAATGCACGATCAATCATGGCGTCCAGGGTGGCCGGCGGCAAATTGGCGTGCACCGGCAGCATCCACAGGCGCGGATCGTCGAAATCACGGCATTTTACCGCATCTTTTTCGGTCATGATCACCGGCCGGCCGTCGGCGAAGTCCAGGTCCGCGGCGGTGAAGCCATGATGGTCGGCGAAGGCGTGCGGGGTGACCGCCAGGCCGAGCAGTGCCAGGGTGCGGAAAAAGCGCTCCGGGTTGCCGATGCCGGCGACCCCGTGCACCGCCCCGTAACGCTCGCGGAACGCGGCCGCGTCCAGGGTCTCGCCGTCGCGCAGCCGCACCAGATCACCGGGCACCAGATGCATGGTGGTGGCGCCGGGCCAGGCGCCGCCGTTGGCGACCAGGAAATCCACCTGGGAAAGGCGGGACGCCGGCTCGCGCAGCGGGCCGGCCGGCAGGCAGCGTTGATTGCCGAGGCCGCGGCGGGCGTCGATCACCACCACCTCACTGGAGCGCGGCAACGCATAGTGCTGCAGGCCGTCGTCGCTGATCACCAGGTCCGGCTGGAACTCCGTGACCGCCCGCCGCAGGGCGCGGTCGCGCTGGGGGTCCAGCACCACCGGCACCGCCGCGCGGCGCGCGATCAGCAGCGGTTCGTCGCCCACTTCACGGGGGTCGTCGTGCAACGCCACGACGCGTGGGTAGGTGTCCGCCCGGCCGCCATAGCCCCGGGAAATCACCACCGGGTTCAGGCCGCGCTCCCGGGCACGCCGGGCCAGGGCGATCACCAGCGGCGTTTTGCCGGTGCCGCCCACCGCCACGTTACCGACCACCAGCACCGGCACCGGCGGCCGCTCGGCGCGCCGCCGGAAGCGGCGCAGCCGGCGGCCGGCCACGCGCCCCACCAGCCAGCCCAGCGGGCGCAGCGGCGTCAGCCAGCCGCTGCCTTCGTACCAGCCGCGCTCTACGCGGCGGCGCCAATCAACCATGGCCGTTGTCGGCGAAATCCATTTTGTAGAGCTGGGTGTAGAGTCCATTCTTTTCCAACAATTCGCTATGGGTGCCCTGCTCGATCAGCTGCCCCTGGTCCAGCACCAGAATGCGGTCCGCTTTCTCGATGGTGGACAGCCGATGGGCGATCACCAGGGTGGTGCGCCCTTCCATAAGACGCTCCAGCGCCTGTTGGATGTGGTGCTCCGACTCCGTGTCCAGGGCGCTGGTGGCCTCGTCGAGAATCAGAATCGGCGCGTCCTTGAGCAGCGCCCGCGCGATGGCGATGCGCTGGCGCTGGCCGCCGGAAAGCTGGGCGCCATCCTGGCCCACCTCGGTGTCCAGGCCGTGTTCCAGGCCCTGGATGAAGTCCCAGGCGTAGGCGTTGCGGGCGGCCTGTTCCACCTGGGCGTCGTCGGCGTCACGCATCTCGCCGTAGGCGATGTTATGGCGCACGGTGTCGTTAAACAGCACCACTTTCTGGCTGACCATGGCGATCTGACGGCGCAGATGGGCCAGCTTGTAGTCCGGCAACGGCACGCCGTCGAGCAGCACCTGACCCTGATCCGGGTCGAAGAAGCGCGGCAGCATCGCTGAAATGGTGCTCTTGCCCGCGCCCGAGCGGCCGATCAGCGCCACCGTCTCGCCGCTGTTGACCTTGAGACTGAGGTTGCGCAGCACCGGTTGTGCCGGGTCATAGCCGAAGGTGACGTCGCGGAATTCGATGTTGCCGTCGGTGCGCGGCAGGTCCTGGTCGCCTTCGTCCCGCTCTTCCGGGCGGTCCATCAGCTCGAACAACGAGGCCGCGCCGGTGACGCCACGCTGGATTTTCACGTTCACGTCGGTGAGCTGCTTGAGCGGCTTCTGGATCATCCCGGCGGCGGCGATGTAGGACAGGAAGCCGCCCACGGTCAGCGCTTCGCCCATCATCGTGATGTACAGATAGGTGACCGCGCCGATCGCCACCGACACGAACAGCTGCACGATCACCGTGGAGCCGATCTTGCTGGCGTTGAGTTTGGTGTTCTGACGGGCAAAGCGGCGGCTCACGGAATGAAAGCGGTCGGCCTCCAGCTTCTGGCCGCCGAAGATCTTCACCGCCTGGTTGCCCTCGATGGCTTCGCCGAGAAACTGGGTGATATTGCCCATGGAGCCCTGGATACGGCGGCTGATATGCCGGAAACGCTTGCTGGTGAGGTTCACCACCAGGCCCACCAGGGGCGCGGCGATCAGCAGGATCAGCGTCAGTTTCCAGTTCTGATACAGCAGGAAGGTGAGCAGCCCGATCACGGTAAGGCCCTCGCGCAGCATCACGATCAGGGCATCGGTGCCGGCGCTGGTGATCTGCTGGGCGTCGAAGATGATCTTCGACATGATCCGCCCGGAGGCGTTGTTGTTGTACTCCGCCTGCGGCAGACGCAGCACATGGCCGAACACGTCGTTGCGCAGCCGGTAGACGATTTCCTGGGCCACCCAGGTCATCGAATAACTGCCCATGAACTGGCCGAGCCCCTGGGCCAGCGCGATAAAGAACGGCGCGATGGAGACGATCACCACGCGGTGCGGTTCCGGGTTGACCACGGTCTCGCCCAGGTAGCCGGCCAGTTGCGCAGCGCCGGCCTGGGTGGCGGCGTAGATGGCGTAGCCGATGACACTGGCGAACAGGATCAGGGCGTGGGGCTTTACGTACGACAGCAGACGTTTGTACGTCTGCCAGGCATCATCCGGTAGTTGGCTCATTGGCCCTCTTCGTCGGCTTCGCGGGTGGTCAGCGACAGCTTATCAAAGCCCAGCTGCCCGGCCACATCCATCACCCGCACCACCGCCTGATAGCTGGCGTTGGCGTCGGCGGTGATGATCATCGGCAAGGCGGCTTTGTCCTGCCCCAGCCGGAGCAGCGCCGAACGCAGGCCCGCCTCACTGTTGTCGGTGAGTTTTTCACCGTTGATCAGATATTCCCCGAGCGGCGAGACCAGCACCTCCACCGCCTGCGCCGGGCTCTCCGGCGGCATGCCCTGCGCTTCCGGCAGGGTCAGTGAAAGCTGAGTCTCACGGGTAAAGGTGGTGGAAACCATGAAAAAGATCAGCAGCAGGAACACCACGTCGATCAGCGGCGTCAGGTTGACGCTGATCTCTTCCTGGCGCGGGCGCGGGAACTTCACGTTTTCTCTCCAGGAGTCTGCCCAGGAGTCGCCTCCCGCTCACCGTGGACCAGATCGACCAGGTGCACGGCGCTCTGCTCCATGCCCACGGTGATTTCCTCCACCCGGCGCACGAAAAAGCGATGGAAGAAGATCGCCGGGATCGCCACCACCAGACCGGCGGCGGTGGTCAGCAGGGCCTGGGAGATCCCCCCGGCCAGCTGCGCCGCGTCGCCGGTGCCGTGCATCATAATCGCGGCGAACACGTCGATCATGCCGATCACCGTACCCAGCAGCCCGAGCAGCGGCGCGATGGCCGCGATCGAACCCAGCGTGGAGAGGTACTTCTCCAGGTCGTGGACCACGCCGGTGGCCTCCTCCTGGATGCTTTCCTTCATGATGTCGCGGCCGTGGCGGGCATTGGCCAGCCCGGTGGCGAGAATCCGCCCCAGCGGCGACTCATCGCGCAGCGTCTTGAGCCGCTGGGCGTTCAACTGGCCCTTTTTCAGCCAGCCGCGCACCTGCGGCAAGGTGCCCGGCGGCGCCAGCTTGTTCGGACGCAGAGTCCAGAAACGCTCACCGACGATGGCCAGCGCCACCACCGAGCTGATCAGGATCGGGAGCATCATCCAGCCCCCGGACTGCACAAGATCCTGCACGTTGCGATCCCCTTTTCACAGTTCCGGCTCGCGGTGCCAGGGCCGACCATGGGCCCGGCGCCACTTTGTTATGAGCGCGGCATTATCAGGGCCGCCCAGGCGAAACACAATCATGCCGGTCCGGTCGGTGCGCAGAAGCGTGACGCCGGCCGCCTCCAGCCGGTCGACCACGTCCGGGTCGGGATGGTCGAAGCGGTTGGCGTAACCCATCGACGCCACTGCCCAGCGCGGCGACACGGCCCGCAACCAGGCGGTTGACGAGGAGGAGTCGCTGCCGTGATGGGCAAGCTGCAGCACCGTCGTCGGAGCCACCCGCCCCAGCAGCCGGTATTCCACCTGTTTGGGGATGTCGCCGGTCAGCAGCGCACTGGCGCCCAGGGCGTCCACCCGCAGCACGCAGCTGGCGGCATTGCCCTGGTACGACCCGTCCGGCGGCCACAGCACCTCGAAGCGCACGCCGTCGAACCGCCATTGCTGCCCGGCCCGGCACGGTCGCGCCCCGTCCACCCGGTCGGGCTCGCCGCTCAGCAGGCGCCCGGTGTGCTCCAGATCCGCCAGGCCGCCGGCGTGGTCGCCGTCACCGTGGCTGACAATGGTGAGGTCCGGGGTCAGGCCATGGCGCCGCAGCCAGGGCAGCAACACGCTTTTCGCCGCCGACCCGCCGGCCCAGCCCGGCCCCAGGTCGTAAAGCACCAGGTGGCGCTGGGTACGCAGCGCCAGCGCCTGCCCCTGCCCCACCTCGAAAACGATCAGATCCAGCTGGCCCCGGGCCGGCGGCTCGGCGCCGGGCAACCACCAGGGCAGTAACCCCAACAGCAACAGCCGGCGCGGCCAGGGCCAGGCCGGTAACAGCCACAGCAACGCCGACCCCAGCAGCGCCAGACCGGCCCAACCGGGCGCCGGCGCCAGCGGCGGCGACGGCAGCCCGTGCAGGCCCTCCATCATCAGCACCGAGGCCTCCACGCCGGTGGCCGCCGCCAGCAGGATGGCGGGCACGTCCAGCGCCACGCCCAGCAGCGCCGCGGGCACCACCAGCAGGCTGAACAGCGGCACCAGCAACAGATTCGCCAACGGGCTCAGCCACGCCCAGCTATCGAACAACCAGGCCCCCAGCACCGCCATCAGCAGGGGTAGGCTGACCATCACCGGCCAGCGACCGCCGTCGATCAGCAACAGGATCACCGCCACCGCCGTGAACGACAACCACAGCCCGGCGGATAACGCCGCCAGCGGCTGCACCAGTAAAACCGCCAGCAACGCCAGCCCGAGCACGCTGCCCGCCGCCGGCCGCGCCCGGCGCAGCCGGCAGGCGGCCAGCACCGCCACCATGATCAGGGCGCGCTGGGTGGGCAGCGCGAAGCCCGCCAGCGCCGCGTAGCCGAGCGCCCCGGCCAGCGACGGGGCCCAGGCCCACTGCTGCAGGCTGAAGCGCCGCGCCGGCGGGCACGCAAGCCACAGCAGCGGCGCCAGCAGCCAGCGCCCCAGCCCCCACAGCAGGCCGGTGACCAGCGTCAGGTGCAGGCCTGAAATCGCCAGCAGGTGGGCGGTGCCCAGGTCGCGGAACAGCCGCCATAGCGGCGGCTCCAGACCACGGCGGTCGCCGGTGACCAGCGCCGGAATCACCGCGGCACCCGCGGGACTGACGGACAGCAGCTCCCTGACGCGCCGGGAAAGATCGGCGCGGCGGGCGTCCAGGCTGTCAGGCCGCCCCCGCTGGCGGATCACCGCCGTGAGCACGCCACGGGCGTCGATGCGGTCGGCGAGATCGAAACGGGCGCGGTCCGGCCCGGTCTGGTTGTACCAGCCATGGGGGAAGAAGAGACGCACCTTGCCGCGCAGCCGGTCACCGGCCTCCAGCGCCGGCAGCGGCGCCCAGGCCGTGACCCGCACCCGGTGACGGCCCGGCCAGGGCCGCTCGTCGACGGCCAGGCGCAGGTCCAGAATCATCCGCTGGCGGCGCAGGGTCTCGCCGAAGCGGCGGCGCGTGTCCGTGACCGGCAGCCCCACCACCCGGGCTTCCACGGTCAGCGGGGTGCCGTTCAGATACTCCGGCAGCCGGCGATCCAGCCCCTGCTCCAGGGCCAGCAGCCCGTGGGCCCAGGACAAGGCCAGCAGCAGGCACCAGCCGCGCCCGCGCGGCAGCGCCGCCGCCAGGGCCGCGCACACCGCCAGCGGCCACCAGAGGCCGCTCCAGACCGCCGCGATCATCGCCGCAGGGGAAAACCAGTATCGCATCCTTGCTCACCGGGTTGTTATGATCACGCCTCCATGTAACGGCGCGGCGTCTCGGTCACAGGTCGATGTAGGCGTACGCCGCCCGGGTCGGCATAATAGCGCCCGTCTTCCAGGGACCTTGCAGTTTCACATGCCCAAACATTTGTTCCGCAAATACCTGCCCTCGCCGGATCGCCTCAAAGGACACAAATCCCTGAGCTTCCTGGGAGAGGTATTGTCGGACCCCAACCTCTGGCACATAAACCGCCACTCCCTGGCCGGGGCCGCCTTTATCGGCGTGTTCACCGGGCTGCTGCCGATTCCCCTGCAAATGGGCCTGGCCGCCCTGCTGGCGGTGCGCTTCCATTGCAACCTGCCGCTTTCGGTAATGCTGGTGTGGATTTCCAACCCGGTCACCTATGTGCCGATCTTTTATTTCACCTACCGGGTGGGCGCCTGGATGACCGGGCTCACGCCCAGCTCCGACCACGCCATCAATGTCGCCTGGTTCGTGGAGCAGCTGGTGCCGTTGTGGATCGGCTCGCTGACCTGCGCGCTGATCGCCGGTCTGGCTTCCTATTTCACCGTCAAACTGTTCTGGCGGCTGGCGGTGGTGCGCAGTTGGAATCTTCGTGCCCGCCGCCGGCAGCGGCAGCAGTAACGCGCTGATCCCTACAGCCTAACGGCGACGGCGCCGCCGGCCTGTCAGCCAGCGGCGATAATCCGGGAAGGAAAAAACGGAAGGTGTTGTGCGCCGGCGGCTCAGGCCACCGGATGCAGCAGGCCGTCGTGCAGCTCGTGGCGGCTCTGGCAGCGGCCCGCGAAGTGATGATCGTGAGTAACCACCAGGAAAGCGGTGCCCAGGCGCTGGTTGAGCTCCAGCATCAGGTCCTGCACCTGGTCGGCGGTGCGCTCGTCCAGGTTACCGGTGGGCTCGTCGGCCATCACCAGCGCCGGGTCGGTCACCAGGGCGCGGGCGATCGCCACCCGCTGCCGCTCGCCGCCGCTCAGCTGCGCCGGCTTGTGCTCGGCGCGCGGCGCCAGGCCCACCTGATCCAGCAGTCGCTCGGCCCGTTGCGCGGCTTCCCCCGGCTTGAGGCCACGGATCAGCAACGGCATGGCCACGTTCTCCCGGGCGGTGAACTCCGGCAGCAGATGGTGGAACTGGTACACGAAGCCCAGATAATGATTGCGCAGCCGCCCCAGCGCCCGGTCATTGAGACCGGCCAGCGGCTGGCCGCCGATCTGCACGGTGCCCTCGCTGGGCACGTCCAGCCCGCCCAGCAGGTTGAGCAGCGTGGATTTGCCCGACCCGGAGGTGCCGATAATGGCGGCGATGTCGCCCCGGCGGACGGTCAGCTCCACGCCGTTGAGCACCTGCAGCTCGCCACGGCCTTCCGGGTAGCGCTTGACCAGCCCGCGGGCCTCCAGCACCGACTCCTGATGTTCACCGTTACTCATAGCGCAGGGCCTCCGCGGGTCGCACCCGGCTGGCACGCCAGGATGGATACAGCGTGGCCGAGAAGCTGATCAGCATGGCGATGCCGACAATCACGGTGACGTCGCTCCATTTCAGCTGCGACGGCAGATAGTTGACGAAGTAGGCATCGAACAGACGGGTGTTGAAGGTGGCTTCCACCCAGGCCGCCACCTCGCTCACATTGGTGGCCAGCAGCACGCCGAGCACGGTGCCCAGGAAGGTGCCGGCCAGGCCGATCACCGTGCCCTGAACCATGAAGATGCGCATGATGGTGCCCGGCGAGGCGCCCAGGGTGCGCAACACGGCGATGTTGCCGCGCTTCTCGGTGACCAGCATCACCTGGCTGGAAATAATATTGAACGCGGCCACGGCGACGATGAAGCTGAGCAGCAGCGTCATCATGCTCTTTTCCATCTTGATGGCCTGGAACAGGTTGCCGTGGCTGCGGGTCCAGTCGCTGGTGTAGTAGTCCGGCCCCAGCGCCTGCTGAAGTTGCCAGCCGATCTCCGGCGCGGCGAACAGATCGGTGAGGCGCAGATGAATGCCCTCGACGGTGCCGGGCTGGCGTTCCAGCCGGGCGGCGTCCTCGTTGGCCACATAGGCGTAAAGACTGTCCACCTCGGCCCGCGCCCGGAAACGGCCGACCACGGTGAAACGCTTGAAGCGCGGCATCACCCCGGCCGGGGACACGCTGGCCTCCGGCAACACCAGGGTGATCTTGTCGCCGGTTTCGGCGCCCAGCTTACGGGCCAGCGCGTAACCCAGCACGATACCGAACTCACCGGGCTGCAGATCCTGGAGGTCACCGTCCCACATCATCTCATCGACGATGGACACGTCCTTCTCCGCCTCCGGCTCGATGCCGTTGACCAGCACCCCGGCCACGTTACCCTCGTAGGTGAGCATGCCCTCAAGCTTGATGAACGGCGCCGCCGCTTCCACGCCCGGGTAGTCACGCACCTGGTCGGCCAGCGCCTGCCAGTCGTTCACCGGCTCGCGGCCGTGCACGGACAAATGGGTGACCATCCCCAGAATACGGGTCTGAAGTTCACGGTCGAAGCCGTTCATCACCGACAGGACGGTGATCAGAACGGCGACACCGAGCATCAGCCCGAGCGCGGAGATCAGGGTGATCACGGAGATAAAACTATTGCGGGCCCGGGCGCCGGTATAGCGCAGACCCACGAACAGGGCAAAGGGTCGAAACATGGCGCGCATTTAAGCACTAAAACGGCGGCCTGTGCCAGTCGCTTTGTGACCACTATCCGCGACCACGAAACCGCGATTTGATTCAATTCCGGTACCACAAAAAATCGTCAAAGCGGGCGGCGGCGCGGGCAAGGCTAACACCGTTTTACTTGAACAGAGGTTCATGCTGTCCGTACTATCAGTACCGGATTATCCAAGGGGGAAAGGTAATGGGAAAGATTTTCACGGCGTTGGCATTGGCGGCCACGGTGTACTGGCCGGCCACGACGCTGGCCGCGTCGGACCAGGACGTGCCCGGTCGCGGCATGAGCAAGGCCGAGGTGCGCGCGCAATTCGGCGAGCCCCGGCAAACCCGGGCGTCGGTGGGTAATCCGCCGATCACTCGCTGGGACTACGACGGCTTCAGTGTCTATTTCGAAAACGACACCACCCTGCACAGCGTGTGCGAAAAGAACCGCGCGCCGGCGGCCGAGCCGTCCCCGGCCGGCGACGCGCCGGGCCAGGCGCCGCAAGCGCATTCCACCCTGGAAGCCGAAGTAGGCGTTTCGCCGGCCAACGGTGAAGAACCGCCGACGGTCGAGGAAGAGCAGGAAACCAACATCGAAGTGGAAACCTTTGATCCGCCGCGTAACAAAGAGGAAGAGGACGACGAGGCCAGCTCCGAATCCGATTCCGCTCCGGGCAGCACCGCGGTGCGCGCCAAAGCGGAGGGCGCCGAGGAGCGGGCCGAGAAGGATTCCGAGGAACGTGCCGAAGACGACGCCGAGGACGAGACCCGGGAGCGCTCCGATGACGGTACCTCGGACGACGCGGCCGAAGGTGATAAAGCAAGCGACGGACGTTTCCGCTTCGATCCGGCCACCGGCCGCATTGTCGTGGACGACGCCCAGGAAGACCAGGACAGTGACTGATCATCAGCACGACGGGCGCCGCCTGTTACCGGAATGGTATCCCCAATGGGGCATCCTGCTGGCCTGGCCCGACGAACACACCGATTGGGTCGGCCGGCTGTCCCCGGCACGCGACACCTATCTCGCCCTGATCATGGCGCTGCTCGACCACGAAGCGGTGCTGCTGGTATGCCGCGACAGTGAGGCGGCGGAGACTGCCCGTACCCTGATCCACGACAGCGGCGCCGACAGCCGCCGGCTGCGCATCCGCATCGCCGACTACAACGACACCTGGGCACGGGATTTCGGCCCCATCGCCGTGCGGGAAAACGGCGCTCCGGTGTTGCTGGATTTCCGCTTCACCGGCTGGGGTGGCAAATTCGAAGCCGACCTCGACGACCGGCTCAATCGCGCCCTGCCCTGGCGCGTCACCCTGCATACGCAGGACCTGGTCCTGGAAGGCGGCGCCATCGACACCGACGGCCACGGCCATCTGCTCACCACCCGCGCCTGTCTGCGCAACACCAACCGCAACCCGGCACTGGACGAGGCGACGCTGGAGAGCCGGCTGCGGGAATCCCTGGGCGTGGACACCATCTGGTGGCTCGACCATGGCCATCTGGAAGGCGACGACACGGACGCCCATGTGGATACGCTGGCGCGCTTTGTGAACGCCACCACCCTCGCCTATGTGCACTGCGACGACCCCGACGACAGCCATTACCCGGCGCTGTCGGCGATGGCCGCGCAATTGCGTGAACTGGCCGACCGCGAAGGGCTCGACCTGGTGCCGCTGCCCATGGCCCGCGCCCAGTACAGTGACGACGGCGAACGGCTGCCGGCCACCTACGCCAACTTCCTGATCACCAACTGCAAGATTCTGGTGCCGCTGTACGATTGCGACACCGATGACGCCGCGCTGAAGGCCTTCGCCGCCGTCGCCGGCGAGCGCCAGGTGCAGGGCATCCCCTGCCGGCCGCTGATCGAGCAAGGCGGCAGCCTGCATTGCATTACCATGCAATTGCCCGAGGGCGTGCTGGCCTGAGCCGGAAACTGCTATCCTTTCCGCCACGCCGTCTGTCCAACCCCGCACCGGAAGAGACACCCACATGCGCGTTGCCGTGATTCAGCAACAGAACACCGCCGACCTGGACGCCAACCTGGCCCGATCCATGGACAAGATCCGTGAGGCCGCCGCCCAGGGGGCCCAGCTGGTAATGCTCCAGGAGCTGCACCGCAGCCTCTATTTTTGCCAGAGCGAGGACACCGCCATGTTCGATCTGGCGGAAACGGTACCCGGCCCCAGCACCGACGCGCTGGGCGCGCTGGCCCGGGAACTGCAGGTGGTAATTGTCGCCAGCCTGTTCGAGAAGCGCGCCACCGGCCTCTACCACAACACCGCCGTGGTGCTGGAAAGCGACGGCCACCTCGCCGGCCTGTACCGCAAAATGCACATCCCCGACGACCCGGGCTTCTACGAGAAGTTTTATTTCACCCCCGGCGACGCCACCTTTAACGCCGGCCATTCCGGGTTCACGCCGATCCGCACCAGTGTCGGCAAGCTGGGGGTGCTGGTGTGCTGGGATCAGTGGTACCCGGAAGCGGCCCGCCTGATGGCGCTGGCCGGCGCCGACCTGCTGCTCTACCCCACCGCCATCGGCTGGGACCGCACCGACGACCCGGACGAACAGAGCCGCCAGCTGGACGCCTGGATCACCGTGCAACGTGCCCACGCGGTAGCCAACGGCCTGCCGGTGCTGGTCGCCAACCGCACCGGCTTTGAACCCGGCCCGGACGGCAACGGCGGCATCGACTTCTGGGGCAACAGCTTCGTGTGCGGGCCCCAGGGCGAATACCTGGCGCGGGCGGACCGCGACCAGGAACAAACCCTGGTGGTGGACCTGGACATGGCACGCTCGGAAGAGGTGCGCCGCATCTGGCCCTACCTGCGGGACCGCCGGGTGGACGCCTACCAGGACCTCACCAAGCGTTATCGGGACTGACTGCTACCGGGACCGACTAGGGCATAAGCATCCAGGCCAGGTACAGCATGATCAGTACCTGCGCCACGAACAGGGTGGCGCGGACCAGCACCAGCGGCAGGCTGGTGCCGATCAAATGCGCGGCGCTCTGTCCCAGACGGCAGAAGATGAACACGCCGGCGAGCCCGTCCACCACAGCGCTCTGCCCGGTGGCCGCGGCCGTTAGCACCAGGGCCGCGAACAGCGGCAGGTTTTCCAGGCAATTCAGATGCGCGCCCTTGGCACGGACCAAAAAGGCCGGGTCATCCACCGGTTGATTGCGCTCCCAGTGGTTGGCCTTTTTGTTCCCCAGAAAAATCTGCGGCACCCGGTAGCCGGCGTAGGTCATCGCCAGCAGCAAACTCAGAATCACGAAAATCAGCAGAGCCGTAAATCCGGTCATTGTTATTTTCCTTATCGCATTGGGAAGGACGGGCCGAGGCCCCAGCCTCCCAAAATGACACAGCGAAAATAAAAATGACGTTACCGAGTGTAGCTAAGCACGCTTCTTCTCGATCCAATAGAGAAACAGCTCGCCCTGCTGGCGGTGCTCAAGAAGGGTGTGGCCGAGAAACTGGCAGAACTTGGGAATGTCCCGCTCGGTGGACGGATCGGTGGCGCGCACTTCCAGCACCTCGCCGGCGCCCATGTCGCGCACCTTGCCGTGCAGCAGCATTACCGGTTCCGGGCAAACCAGGCCGGTGGCGTCGAGGTGGTGTTCGGCGTGCGGGGTATCGGTCATAACAGTGCGGTCAGCCCAGTCGTTGCGGCGGCGGGCGCCAGAAAAGGGCCGCTATTATAACCAAGCCGCCAAGGCCCGCCGCAAGCAGGAAATGGCCGGCGTAACCGAGCGCGGAAGCGCTGAAGCCGCTGCCCAGCGTAAACAGGCCCACCGCCATCAGGTACACCGACGCCTGCAGGGTGTAGTCACCGCCCTCCCGGTCACGGCGGCAGTAGTCCATCATCACCACGAACAGGGCCACCGTGGACAGGCCGTCCGCGAACTGCTCGAACAACGCCACCGGCCAGACCCAGCCCGCCGCGCCGGCGGCCACCGCCCACCAGCCGACAAAGGCCAGCGCCTGCAGCACGCCGAAACCGATCAGCGCCGCCTTGCGGCTCAGCCACAGCATCAGCAGGCCGGCCAGCGCCGCCGCCAGTAAACCGGTCAGCGAGGCCACCAGATCCAACCGGCCGATGGCCGCCTGGCTCCAGCCCTGGTCCACCAGGAACGGCTTGATCATCCGCGTGCCGAAACCGTCACCGACCTTGTAGCCCAGCAAAATCACTACCCACAGCAGCAAGCCGGGGCGGCGCCAGAAGCCCTGCCACTGGCGCCACCACCAGTGCCGCGACGCCCGTTCCGCCGCTGGGGTCGAGGGCGACGTCTCCAGGGGTTCGCGGAACAACGCCACCGGTATCAGTAACAACGCCACCGTGCCCGCCAGCAACCACAGGCTGGCGCGCCAGCCGATCCAGTCGTTGGCCATCAGTAACAGTGCGCCGCTGAGAATCAGCCCGACCTTATAGCCCAGCACCTGAACGCTGTTACCGGGCCCGCGCCACTCCGGGCGCAACAAGCGCACGGCGAGGCCGTCGGCGGCGATATCCTGGGTGGCGCTGGCGGTGTTCAGCAGCAGCAACAGCAGTAACAGCAGCGGAAAGGCATCGGCGAACCAGACCGCCCGCTCGGTGAAGGACAGCAGCAGCAGGATCAGCACCACCAGCGCCTGACAGCCGATCACCCAGCGCTTGCGGTGACCCGGGCGGCCACGGCCGAGCCGGTCCACCCAGGGCGCCCACAGGAACTTCAGCGCCCAGGGCGCGGCGGCCAGCCCCAGCAGACCGATCCACTCCCGGGACAGGCCGCTTTCCCGGGCCAGGGACGGCACCGCCTTGGCCAGCAGGCCGGCGGGCAGGCCCTGCAGGAAATACAGCACCGCCAGGGTGCCGAGCAGCACCGGCAGCCCCGGCCGCCGCGCTTCAGGCATCCCGGGTGTCCACCCAGACGGTGATTTCCTCGCGGTCGTGATAGAGGTGGGCGGCCTGAATGCGGGCGTCCGGATACTGCCGCGCCAGCCCTTCCTGGAGACGCTCCAGCAACGTCGCCGTCTCCCGGTAACGGCGCGCCATCGGCAGCTTGAGATTGAACAAGGCGGTACGGGCCCAGCCTTGCTGCAGCCATTTCTGCATCAGCGCCAGGGTGCGCGCCGGCTTGTCCACCACGTCGCAGACCACCAGATCCACCGGCCGCTCCGGGCGCCAGGTAAAGGCGTCGCCGGCCACATGGCGCACCGGGTATTCGTCCATCAGGCGCGCGTCCAGCCGCCCATGGTCGACGCCGGTGACCTTGATGCCCAGCCGCGCCAGGTGCCAGCTCCAGCCGCCGGGCGCCGCGCCCAGATCCACGGCGGTGTGCAGCCCCGGCGGGCGACCCCGGCCACAGAAGCGCAGTAACGCCTCTTCCAACTTGAGCGCCGAACGGCTGGGCGCTTCCGGCGACAGCCGCAAGCGCATCAGGCCGCTCTCCGGCAACGGCAGCTCCGCCGGGCTGACACCGATCAGACCGTTGCGGGAATCATCGAAAAACAGATGCAAACGCTGCCGTGCCTTGTCGCGCAACAGCCCGTCCTTGCGCAGCCGGGGCTCCAGCGCCTTGCGGAAGCCGCGCAGAAAACGGGCCAGTTCGCGCCCGTCATTGCTGTCCGCGTGCTCCAGATAGAGCTCGCTGAACGGCCCCAGCGCCCGCAACGAGGGCCACAGGGCGCCGATGCGGTCGGTGTCCGGCAGGTCCTCAAAGCGATCCGGGCAGGGATACAGGCTGCGCGCGAACACCAGCCCGGTATCCAGCAGCGGCATCACACTGCCCTGCTGGCTGTACCAGAGCACGTAGCCTTTGTTCTTGTCCGCGCGCGGATAACCGGCCACGCCCATATCGGCGGCACGCTCGGTGAATTCCGCGGCCAGATCCGACTCGAACCCCGGCCGGCACAGGGCCAGAAAAGTTTCCATAAAACGACAACTGTTGGTGAGCAGTTAATAGTGAACAGTTAACAGTTAACAGCGGGGCGGCTCCGAAGCCGGGTTTTCGCTATTAACTATTCACTGTTAACTATTAACTGACCGTTGTTTTCGTCACTTGACGAAAACAACGGTCTTGTTTCCGTCCACGATCACCCGGTCTTCCAGGTGCCAGCGCACCGCGCGCAGCATCACCTGGCGCTCCACGTCCTGGCCCAGGCCGCGCAGCTCGGCCGCCGAATGGCGGTGCGACACGCGCTGCACGTTCTGTTCGATGATCGGCCCCTGGTCCAGGTCCTCGGTGACGTAGTGGCTGGTGGCGCCGATCAGTTTCACGCCCCGGTCGTGGGCCTGCTGATACGGGTTGGCACCGACGAAGGCGGGCAAGAAAGAGTGGTGAATATTGATGATGCGGTGCGGGTGCCGGGCCACGAAGGTGGGGCTGAGAATCTGCATGTAGCGGGCCAGAACGATCACGTCCACTTGCCCTTCCAACAGCTCCAATGCCTGCGCTTCCGCCTCTTCCTTATTGTCCCGGGTGACCGGAATATGGTGGTAGGGAATGCCGAAGCGCTCCACTTCGCCGCGCAGGTCGTCGTGGTTGCTGATCACCATCGGAATCACCGCCGGCAGATCGCCCCGCGACACCCGCCACAACAGATCCATGATCACATGGTCGTGGCGGGACACCAGCACCGCCATGCGCTTTTTATCGGCGGCGTAGCTGATGTGCCACTGCATCCCGTAGCGGTTGGCGACGCGGTTGCGGAAGTTGTTCTCCAGCGCTTCGTGGCTGCAATCCAGCCCCGGGGTCTGGAATTCCAGGCGCAGAAAGAAAGTACCGTCCTGATGATCGCTGGAGTGCTGATCCAGGTCGGTAATGTTGGCGCCGTGGTTGTACAGAAACGTGGACACCGCGCTGATGATGCCGGGCTGATCCGGGCAGGTCACCAGCAGGCGGGCGGTGGCCGCGTCCTCGGGTTTGTCAGCGGGGTTCATGAATGTCTCCGTGTGGATTGCCGAAATGGTCGCGCCGGTAGGCGGACGGGGTCTGACCGGTCCACTTCTTGAACGCCCGATGGAAAGAACTGGCCTCGCTGAAACCCATCAGCAGGGCGATTTCGTCGATGCTCAGTTCCGGTTTGGAGAGGTAATACACCGAGGCGTCCTTGCGGATCGAATCCTTGATTTCCTGATAGCTGGTGTTGCCTTCCTTGAGACGGCGACGCAGGGTCTGCGGCGTCATGCCGAGCTTTTCACAGATCTCGCCGAAGTCGGGAAAATGGTTGCCGTACTCATTGGAGATGATCGCGCGGATCTGCGCCGGCAGCCCCACGTTGTGCACGTTGCCGTCGAACAACTGAGCCAGCGAGTCGCGCAGGAACTTGGACAGCGACAGCTCGTTCTGCACCAGCGGCAGATCGAGAAAATGCGCCGGGAACACCACCTGGTTGACGTCGCTGTTGTAGTGCGTCGGGCAGTCGAACATAAAGCGGTATTCGTCGTCCTCGCGCACCGGCTCATAGTCCAGGTACACCGCCTGCGGCTCCACCGCCTTGCCCACCAGCCAGCTCATAAAACGCAGCGACAGGAACAGCATCGCCTCGATGATCACATCGCGGAAATCCAGCCGGCGGTCCACGCGCACCATCAGAGCGGCCTGGTCGCCGTCACGCAGCAGCCGGCTGTCCACGCTCAGGTCAAACAAACTGTAGAAACGGATCCCCCGGTCCACCGCCGCTTCCAGGTTGGGGCAGTTGACCACCGCGTGGGCCATCATCGAAAACGTGCCGGGCTTGGACTTGCGGCCCTGCCCGAAGCCCAGGAACTCATCCTGGGTCTGCTCCATGACCAGCAACATCAAACGGATAAAGGTATCGCGCTCGATGCGCGCGTCCGGATCCTCCAGCACGCGCCGCTCGATACCGCACTGGTCAAGCAGCGCCGGAATGCTCACGCCACCGCGGGCGGCGCCCTGCAGCACCTTCACCACCCGCTGTACGTTGATTGTTCTTCGCTGAATCATTGGCCATCCTGAAACGTCACGTGCCCTGCCCCCATCGGACAAGCGCCCCATGATAAATACTTTTGACCCGGGCTTCATCGCCCGGCGCTACCCTGTGTAGCTCAACCCATCGCGCAAGGACCGCCACCATGGCCGCACCCCGCCTGATACTGATTCTCGGCGACCAGCTCAGCCCCCATCTCAGCAGCCTGGCCGAAGGCGACCCGGCCCGCGACCGGGTGGTAATGGCGGAGGTGGCCGGCGAGTGCGACTACGTGCCCCACCACCGCAAGAAGATTGCGTTCCTGTTCGCCGCCATGCGCCATTTCGCCAATCGCCTGCGCCAGGACGGCTGGCGGGTGGACTACTATACCCTGGACCAGGACCATCAGGACCTCACCGATGCTCTGCTGGCCAGCCGCCGCGACAGCGGCGCCCGCCAACTACTGGTCACCGCCCCGGGCGAATGGCGGCTGCTCGAGGCGATGAAGCGCCAGTGGCCGCAGAAGCTCGGGTGCTCGGTGCGCATCCTGGATGACCGGCGCTTCCTGTGCAGCACCGAGGCCTTCCGGGACTGGGCCGAGGGCCGCAAACAGCCGCGCATGGAATACTTCTACCGCACCATGCGCCGCGCCACCGGCCTGCTGATGGACGCCGACGGCCAGCCGCTGGGCGGACGCTGGAACTTCGACAAGGAAAACCGCAAACGCTTCGACGGCGAAGCGCCGCCCCCCGGCCCCAAGCGCTTCACCCCGGACGCCACCACCCGGGAAGTGCTGGAGCTGGTGGAAGCCCGCTTCCCCGACCGCTTCGGCGACCTGCAACCGTTCTGGTTCGCGGTCACCGAGGAGCAGGCGCAGGCGTCACTGAGTCACTTTCTGGACCACGCCCTGCCCCACTTCGGCGACTATCAGGACGCCATGGACAGCGGCGACGACTTTCTCTTTCACAGCGTGCTCAGCCAGTACATCAACGCCGGCCTGCTCGATCCCCTGGCGGTGTGCGAGGCCGCCGAGCAGCGCTACCTGCAAGACAAGGCGCCGCTCAACGCGGTGGAAGGCTTCATCCGCCAGATACTGGGCTGGCGCGAATACGTGCGCGGCCTGTACTGGCTGCTGATGCCCGACTACCGGGAAGAAAACCGGCTCGCCAGCCACCGCGACCTGCCCTGGTTCTACTGGAGCGGCGAGACCCGCATGCGTTGCGTGTCCGAAGCGGTGCGCGCCACCCGCGAACACGCCTACGCCCACCACATCCAGCGCCTGATGGTCACCGGCAACCTGGCCCTGCTGCTGGGCGTGGAGGTGAAGCAGATCCATGAGTGGTATCTGGCGGTCTACGCGGACGCCTACGAATGGGTGGAGCTGCCCAACACCCTGGGCATGGTGATGCACGCCGACGGCGGCTATCTGGGCTCCAAGCCCTACGCCGCCAGCGGCAAATACATCCAGCGCATGTCCGACTACTGCGGCGACTGCCCCTACAAGGTGAGCAGCGCCGAGGAAGACAACAGCTGCCCGTTCAACAGCCTCTACTGGCATTTCATCCACCGCCACCGGCGGCGCTTCGAGAAGCATCCGCGCATGAGCATGATCTACAAAGCCTGGGGCCGCATGGCCGAGAGCAAACGGGACGCGATCCTGGCCCGCGCCGAAACCCTGCTCGACGACCCTGAACACCTTTAGGCAGCCTTGTGGGAGCGGGCCCCGCCCGCGAAAGGGCGCGAAGCTCCCGGCAAAGGTTGCCACGCGTCCGGATGGAGAGAACCAGCCCTGAAGCGTGGTGAGCTTTTTTGTAGTACATTGTGGGGACTCGAACCCGCAACCCGTGACCGACTACCATGACCGAAAAGCCGCGAAAAAGCCGCCGCGGAAGACGCCCGGCCCCGGACAGCGAACGCAAGGACCGGGTGATCCAGACCCGCGTACCCCAGGACCTTGAAGACAGCCTGCGCCACGCCGCCGAGCGGGAGCGGGTGACGGTGTCCCACCTGATCCGCAATGTGCTGGAAGACAGCTTCCGGCTGGTGGACGGCATAGTCGCCGACTCCTCGCAACTGGTGGATAACGTGGCACGGGACGCCCGCCGCCTGGCCTCCGCCGCCAAGGGCCAGGCCCGCGCGCCGGCCACTTTCGTGCCCGCCGATCAGGGCGGCACCGTGGCCCGTGCCCTGCTTGACGCCGTGGACGCCTGGCAGGAAGTCATCGTCAACAAGCCCACCCACTGCACCCAATGCGGTGCCACCCTCTCCCGCGGCCAAAAGGCGCTGCGCGGGCTGACCACCGAGCCCGCCGCCCCGGTGGTGTGGCTGTGCCAGGACTGCCTCGACAGAGACCCCGCCGGGTAATTTTGTAACAAGTGTTCACATCGCCATTGTCAGGCGCCCCCTGCTGCCCTATTTTGTAATACATTAAACGACAAGGGGCGTCCCTATGACCGTATCCCGGCAAGCCACCGCCACCGACACTACCGACCGTGCCGACGTCGAGAGCCACGAGCGCCACTGGCCGGCACTGAAAGCCTTCAGTGGCCACCAGCAGGACAGCGGCCTGCGCGCCTGGCTGGCGGTAATGGAAGGCACCTTGAAAGCCATTGAACGCACCGCCTGGCAGGGCCGCGAGCTGGCGCAGCAGGCCGTGTCCGCCTGGCGCGCCATCGAGAGCGGCGCCGGGGACGTGGCCGGCGAATGCCAGGAGCTGGCCCGCGAGGCGAAGCGCTGGCCCGCCCGGCTGAAACGGCTGTCGGTGACCGGCTGGATGCTCACCCGGGTGGTGGCCAGTTACCGGCTCTGGGGCACGCGTTCCGCGTTCCTGCCCTCCAGCATGCAGGAGGCGGCCCTGACCGCCCTGCACCGCAAGAACGCGCGCCGCTTCCGCAAAACCTCCCTGGAACAGGGCGGCGCCTTCCTCAAGATCGGGCAAATCCTGTCCAGCCGCCCGGACCTGCTGCCCGCCGCCTGGGTGGAAGAACTGGCCCAGCTGCAGGACCAGGCCCGTCCGGAAACCTTTGAGGCGGTGCGCGGCGTGATCGAGCAGGAGTTCGGTGCCCCCTTGGAGCAGCTGTTCGAGCACTTTGATCCGGAACCGCTGGCCGCCGCCAGCATCGGCCAGGTGCATAAAGCCCGCTTGGCGGATGGCCGCGAGGTGGCGGTGAAAATCCAGCGCCCCGGTCTGGATGAGGTCATCGAGCTGGATATGACACTGTTAAAGGTATTCATCGACAGTGTGCGCGGCGCCCTGCCGCCGATGGATTTCGACACCATCATCGGGGAAATCCAGCGTACCGTCCGCGACGAACTGGACTACCCGGGCGAAGCCGACGCCATGCGTCGTGTGCGCGCCCAGCTGGCGGCGCAACCGGCGGTCACCGTCCCCGCCACGGTCGACAGCCTGTGCGGGCGACGCGTGCTGACCAGCGAGTTCGTTCGCGGGCGCAAGCTCACCATGGTGCTCGACGAACACCACCAACGCGGTGATCAGGAGGCCGTCAGCGGCATCCTGCACGCCCTGCTCGACGCCTGGTTCCGTCAGGTGCTGGTGGGCGGCGTGTTCCAGGCCGACCCGCACCCGGGCAACCTGATGGTCGACGACGACGGCCGCGTGGTGGTGCTCGACTTCGGCTGCACCATGACGCTGCCGGAGGCCTACCGGCGCGGCTACTTCCGGGTGCTGCAGGCCGCCATTGTCGGCGAACGCACGGTGATCGCGGAAACCCTGGCGGAGCTCGGCTTCGCCACCCGCAGCGGCCGCCCGGACACTCTGCTGGCGTTCACCGACGCCCTGCTCGATCAGATACGGGTGGCCATGGTGGAGACCGGCGCCGCCGGCACGCAGTGGCCCGGCCCGGAGGCACTGATGGAACAGGTGCGAGCGCTGTTGATCCGCATGGAGGACGACCCGGTGGAAAAAATACCGGCGGAGTTCGTGATGCTGGCGCGGGTGTTCGGCACCCTGGGCGGCCTGTTTCTGCATTATCAGCCGCGCCTGGACATCGGCCGTCTGGTGCTGCGTTATCTGACCATGCCGGAAACCCTCGGCGACACTCCTCGGCAGGCGGCGACACCCGAACCGCTCCCCTGGTGGCAGCGCTGGGGCCTGGTACCGCGGGCGGAGTTCTAATCCACCCAGGCGCGCTCCAGGGCCGCGCCGAGGCGCTCGTTGCCCCAGAACAGCTCGCCGTTCACCACGAACGACGGGGCACCGAAAATATCCCGCTGGCGGGCCGCCGCCACGTCGGCCCGGGTGCGCTCGCCGCCGCCTTCCGCCAGCGCCCGGTCCAGGGGCGCGCGGTCCAGCCCGGCCTGGCGCAGGCACTCCTCGATCACCGTGGGCGTGGCCGGATCACGGCGCTCGGCGAAGCCGGCCCGGAACACCGCCCGGCAATACGCCGGCAGCCGGAACCCGGTGTCGATCCAGGTGGCGGTTTTGGTGGCCAGGGTGCTGTTGAACGGGAAGCGCGCCGGCCGGCGCCAGGCAATGCCCAGGCGCCGGGTCTCCCGTTGGAGATCCAGCCACAGGTAGCGGCCCCGGGCCGGGTAAAGGTTGAAGGGCGAATCGGTCCAGCCCTGCTCGCTGAAAATCGGGCCCAGCAGGAACGGCTTCCAGATCACCCGCACGCCCGCCTCGGCGGCGGCCGGCTCGATGGTCTCCGCCGCCAGATAGGCGTAGGGGCTGGCGAAATCGAACCAGAATTCCAGATCCGCCATATCAGCGCACCGCCACGATCGCCAGGGTCACGGTGGCCTTGGCGATCAGCTTTCGGCCGCCGTTGCCGTCCTCGGCGAACACCTCGGACTCCGCCACCGTCAATGTCTTGCCCATTTTCAGCACCGTCGCCTCGCACACCAGCGCCACGCCCAGGGCCGGGCGCAGCAGATTGACCTTGAACTCGGCGGTCAACGGCATATGGCCGTCGTCGAGCAGCGTGCCACAGGCGGCGCCGGCGGTGTGATCCGCCAGGGTGCCCACCGCGCCGGCGTGCACATAGCCGTTCTGTTGATTGAGCTCTTCGCGCACCGGCAGGCGGGACACCACCCTGCCCGGCTCGATACTGTCCACTTCCACCCCCAGCAAGCGCAAAAACGGCGCCTGCATCAAGGTGCGCACCTGGTCCTGGTCGGCCATTGCGATGATTCTCCCCAATTACCTGAAGAGCCAAGGATTCCCTATCCGGACGATGTTGGCCAGCCCCGGCATACCAACAAGCTCTCTGGTATCCCGCCGGGTGGCTGACGCCACCCTTTCGCGGGCTGGGCCCGCTCCCACAACACCACACAAAATTGTCGGCCATAAAAAAGCCCCACCAAAAGGCGGGGCCGGAAAATAAAAACAGGACAAAACAGCGGCGCCGGGAGAACGGCGCCGCCAGGGTTGGCTTACTTGAAGATTTCGCCTTTCTCGGCTTTTTCCACCAACGACTTGGGCGGCGTGAACCGCTCGCCGTAGGTATCGGCCAGTTCCTGGGCACGGGCCACGAAGCCGCGCAGGCCGCCGTCGTACTGGTTCATGTACTGAACCACGCCGCCGGTCCAGGCCGGGAAGCCGATGCCGAAGATGGAACCGATGTTGGTGTCGCCCACCGATTCGATCACGCCTTCGTCGAAGCACTTCACGGTTTCGATGGCTTCGGCGAACAGCATGCGCTCCTGCATGTCCTGGAACGGAATGGCTTCTTTTTCTCCGAACTGTTCTTTCAGGCCCGGCCAGAGGTGCGCCTTGCCGTTTTCCGGATACTCGTAGAAGCCCTTGCCGTCCAGCTTGCCGGGGCGGTCCAGTTCGCGAACCATCTTCTCCATCACCGCCAGGGCGGGATGGGCCTGGTTGGCGCCTTCGCCTTTGCTGGCCGCTTCCTTGTACTCATCGGCGATCTTCAACGACAGCTTCATGTTGATTTCGTCGATCAGCTTGAGCGCGCCCACCGGGTAGCCGGCCTGGGTGGCGGCCTGCTCGACGGAGTTGGCGTTCTGGCCTTCACCGACCATGGCGATGGCTTCGTTGATGAAGGTGCCGATCACGCGGCTGGTGAAGAAACCGCGGGAATCGTTGACCACGATCGGCGTCTTCTTGATCTGCAGGGTGTAGTCGAACACCTTGGCGAGCACTTCATCACTGGTGTTTTCACCACGGATGATTTCCACCAGCGGCATTTTTTCCACCGGGCTGAAGAAGTGGATGCCGATGAAGTTTTCCTGCTTCTTCACGCCTTTGGCGAGGCCGGTGATCGGCAGCGTGGAGGTGTTGGAACCCAGTACCGCATCGGGTTTGACCACGTCTTCCACTTCCTGGAACACCTTGTGCTTGAGCTCGGTGTTCTCGAACACGGCCTCGACGATGAAGTCCACGCCTTCCAGGTCCGCCGGATCGGCGGTGGGGGTGATGCGCGCGAGAATTTCTTCTTTCTTCTCTTTGCTCATCTTGCCCTTGGACACTTCCTTGTCGAGCAGCTTGGCGGAATACGCCTTGCCCTTCTCGGCGTTCTCGGTGGAAATATCCTTGAGCACCACCTGGGCGCCGGAGCGCGCGGTGACGTAGGCGATACCCGCGCCCATCATGCCCGCGCCCAGCACCGCCACTTTTTCGGCCTTGAACTTGGGCACGTCGTTGGGACGGCTGGCGCCGGCGTTGATCGCCTGCAGGTTAAAGAAGAAGGCGGTGATCATGTTCTTGGAAACCTGGCCGCAGGCCAGTTCCACGAAGTAACGGCCTTCGATGGTGAGGGCGTCGTCGAAGCTCACCTGGGCGCCTTCCACGGCGGCCGCCATGATGTTGCGCGGTGCCGGGTAGTTGGCGCCTTTCAGCTGCTTGCGCAGGTTGGCCGGGAACGCCGGCAGGTTCTGCGCCATGGCCGGGGTGCTGGGGGTGCCGCCGGGAATCTTGTAGCCTTTTTCGTCCCAGGGTTGCTTGGACTTGGGGTTGGCTTTGATCCACTCGCGGGCCTTGGCCAGCATCTCTTCCTGGCTGTCCACCACCTCGTCGATGATGCCCACGGATTTGGCTTTTTCCACTTTCAGCCGCTGGCCCTGCATCAGCACCTGCATCAGGGCGTTCTGGATGCCCAGCATGCGCACGCTGCGCACCACGCCGCCGGCGCCGGGCAGCAGGCCCAGGCTGACTTCCGGGAAGCCGAATTGCGCTTTCGGATTGTTCAGCGCGATACGACGGTGGCAGGCCAGCGCGATTTCCAGACCGCCGCCCAGGGCGGTGCCGTTGAGCGCCGCGACCACGGGTTTGCCCAGGGTTTCCAGGCGGCGCAGTTGCGCCTTGCCGGCTTCCACGCCCTTGGCGAATTCGGCGGCGTGTTCCGGGGTCACTTTGATCAGGTCGTTGAGGTCGCCACCGGCGAAGAAGGTGCTTTTCGCGGAGGTGACGATGACGCCGGCGATCTGGTCTTTTTCTTTCTCCAGACGGGCGACCATCTCTTCCATGGAACGCATGTAGCGCTCGTTCATGGTATTGGCGGACTGCTGGGGATCGTCCAGGATCAGGGTAACGATGTTATCCGCGTCCTGTTCCCAGCGGATGGTTGATTCACTCATATTCTTTCTCCGAATCCGTTGGGTTTACAGACGCTCGATAATGGTGGCGATGCCCATGCCGCCGCCCACGCACAGGGTGCACAGGGCGAATTTCTTATCACGGCGTTCCAGTTCGTCGAGCGCGGTGCCCAGGATCATGGCGCCGGTGGCGCCCAGCGGGTGGCCCATGGCGATGGCGCCGCCGTTGACGTTGACCTTGTCGTGGTCGAGGCCCATGTCTCGCATGAAACGCATCGCCACCGAGGCGAAGGCTTCGTTGATTTCCACCAGGTCCATCTGATCCACGGTCATGCCGGCTTTCTTCAGTACCTTGCGGCAGGCCGGCGCGGGGCCGGTGAGCATGATGGTGGCGTCGGCGCCGCTGATCGCGGTGGCGACGATGCGCCCGCGCGGCTTCATGCCGTAGTCCTTGCCCACCTGCTCGTTGCCCAGCACCACCAGGGCGGCGCCGTCGACGATGCCGGAGGAGTTACCACCGGTGTGCACGTGGTTGATCTTCTCCACATAGTGGTATTTCTGCAGGGCCACGGCGTCGAAGCCGCCCATTTCGCCCATCACTTCGAAGGACGGGTTCAGGTTGCCCAGCACGTCGGCGGTGGTGCCGGCGCGCACGTGCTCGTCGCGGTCCAGCACGGTCATGCCGTTGCGGTCCTTCACCGGTACCACGGAGCGCTGGAAGTAGCCCTTGTCCCAGGCGTTGGCGGCACGGGCCTGGGACTCGGCGGCGAACTCGTCCACGTCGCGGCGGGAAAAGCCCTCGATGGTGGCGATCAGGTCGGCGCCGATGCCCTGCGGCACGAAGCCGGTCTCATAGTTGGTGATCGGGTCCATGGCCCAGGCACCGCCGTCGGAGCCCATGGGAATGCGGCTCATGGCTTCCACGCCACCGGCGAGAATCAGATCGTCCCACCCGGAGGCGACTTTCTGGGCACCGGTGTTCACCGCTTCCAGGCCGGAGGCGCAGAAACGGTTGAGCTGGTAACCGGCCACGGTATCGGGCAGGCCCGCCGCCAGCGCGGCGGTCTTGGCGATACAGGCACCCTGGTCGCCCACCGGAGTGACCACGCCGAGCAGCACGTCGTCGATGCGGTTCACATCCATATCGGGGAAACGGCCGCGAACTTCGTCGATCAGGCCGACCACCAGGTCCAGCGGTTTAACGGTGTGCAGTGAGCCGTCCCGCTTACCCCGGCCACGCGGGGTACGGATAGCGTCATAAATATAGGCTTCGGTCATGTAACCTTCCTCTCGCCTTGGGCCAATGCCGGCGGCGCCCGCCAATCGGGAGCGCCGGCTCCTGTGAAAATCAGGCGCTCAGAGTGCCCCACCGGCGGCGCCTCAACAATGACAGGAGTGCTCAAAGGCCCTGAGCGGAAAGGACACGCCCTTTCCGATAACGCCCGCGCCGGCGGCGGCACGGCCATTGCGGGCCCGGGCGACAGGCCCTAGCGTAGCGTCAACCGATCAAGGAGTTACCCATGGCCTCACCCCTGCCCCGCACCCTGGACGTCGCCCGTTCCCTGGCCTCCACTCTGGCCCAGCAAGGCCGTGGCATCGCCACCCGGCCCGCCGGCCGGCAACCCGCCGAGCCGCTGGAGCTGTACGACATGGAGGGCTGCCCGTTCTGCCGTCTGGTGCGCGAAGCGCTCACTGACCTGGACCTGGACGTGCTGATCTACCCCTGCCCCAAGGGCGGCGACCGCTACCGGCCGCTGGTGGAAAGGCTCGGTGGCAAGCAGCTGTTCCCGTATTTGATGGACCCGAATACCGGCGTGGACCTGTACGAATCCGCCGACATTATCGATTACCTGTACCGCGAGTACGGCGGCCGCCCGGCACCCTCCGCCTGGCGTCTGCGCACCCTGCGCACGGCCAGTTCGTTCGCCGCCTCGCTACCGCGTGGCGGGCGCGGCCTGCGCAGCCAGGACAGCGAGCCGGCCAAGGAACCGTTGATTCTGTATTCCTTCGAGGCCAGCCCGTTCGCGCGGCTGGTGCGCGAGCGGCTGTGCGAGCTGCAGCTGCCGTTCCTGGTGCGCCAGTGCGGACGCGATCAGTGGCAGGACTGGCTGCTGCCGCAGGTGCGCGCGGCGCTGGACATGGACTACCAGCCGAGCCAGCGCCACCGCCAGGAACTGGTGGCCCGCACCGGCCGCGTGGCGATTCCCTATCTGATTGATCCCAACACCGGCGAGGAGCACTTTGAGTCCGGACAGATTCTTGACTACCTGCAGGAAACCTACGCGCGTTAAATCGCAACGCGGCCTTCTCCGGGGCCGCTTTCGGTGCTATATAAGACTCAGTTTATTGCGATATCGATATTGCGACATAGCCACTGTGATATAGAGAGTACCGAACATGAGTCGTCGCCAATTTGATGACTACGACGCCCAGGAATGGCGGGAAGAACACGAGCGGGCCGACAAGGAGCGTCGTAAACGGGAAGCCAAGAAACAGCGCCATCACCTGGATGATGACGACCCGGCTCCCGCGGGACGGTCCCGACCCCAGCGCCACACGCACTGACGGGTCTTTGTGGGAGCGGGCCCTGCCCGCGAAAGGGAGCGAAGCTCCCGGCAAGGTCTCTGGAATCCCGCCGGCCGGCTTTGCCGGCCTTTCGCGGGCAAGGCCCGCTCGCACAGAGCCCGCTCCCCGCTTCGTAGCTATTTTGGCGGCGAGATGGCCGGACGGCATCCCATTGATGCCACTTTCCCGTCGTTTTGGTAGGATTTTCAGCAGAAACTTCTTTCCAGGAGAGGCGCCATGGCCGACTTCGACGATGATTTATTCCGTCAGGAAATGACCGGTGTGGCGCCTCTCAAGGAAGACGACCGGGTGCGCGACTTCCGTCGCGGTGAGCCCACGTTGACCCAGCGCCTGCGCCGCGCCTCCGCGGTGGCCCGCCCGGACCGCGATCCCAACCCGCTGACCCTGCCCGACCAGGTCCCCCAGGCCGGCCCCTACGATATTGTCGGTTTGAAGAAGAACGGCGTGCAGGAAGGCGTCTACCGCAAGCTGCGTCTGGGCAAGTACGAGCCCCAGGCGACCCTGGATCTGCACCGGGTACGCCTGGTGGAGGCCCGCGACCGGGTCTATCTGTTTATCCAGGAATCCCAGCAGAACGGGCTGCGCACGGTGCTGATCAGCCACGGCAAGGGCGAGCACAGCGAGCGCCCGGCGCTATTGAAAAGCTATGTGCTGTTCTGGCTGGAGCAGTTCGAGCAGGTGCTGGCGTTTCACAGCGCGCCGGCCAACCGGGGCGGCGCCGGCGTGACGCTGGCGCTGCTGCGCAAGTCCACCAGCGCCAGCCAGAAAACCCGGGAATTCTTCCACGAGCGCAGCCGCGCCCAGCGCTAGCGGCTGACCCGGTTCATGCCGTTGATCGCCGCCACCCGGTAGCCCTCCGCCATGGTCGGGTAATTGAAGGTGGTGTCGACGAAATAATGCAGGGTGTTGTTGGGGGCGGGCTGGCGCATCACCGCCTGCCCCACATGGACGATTTCCATGGCCTGGTAACCGAAGCAGTGAATCCCCAGCACTTCCAGCGTTTCCCGGTGGAACAGGATCTTCAGCATGCCCACCCGCTCGCCGGTGATCTGCGCCCGCGCCAGATTCTTGAAAAACGCCTGGCCCACTTCGTAGGGCACGCGGGCCTCGGTGAGCTCCTGCTCGGTGCGGCCCACGGAGCTGATGCCGGGAATGGTATAGATACCGGTGGGCACGTCGGTGACCTGTTTGACCGGGCCGCCCTCGACGATGCCCTGGGCGCAGAACCGGCCCTGGTCGTAGGAGGCACTGGCCAGTGACGGCCAGCCGATCACGTCGCCCACCGCGTAAACGCCGGCCACTTCCGTCTGATAGCGCTCGTCCACCGCCAGCTGGCCACGGCTGTTGGGCTTGAGGCCCAGGTTTTCCAGGCCGATGTTCTGGGTGTTGCCCGAGCGGCCGTTGCTCCACATCAAGGCGTCGGCGCGCAGCCGTTTGCCGGAGCGCAGCACCAGCGTCACGCCGTCATCGTCCGCCTCGATATGGGTGTATTCCTCACTGTGGCGGATGGTGGCGCCCTGGTCGCGCAGGTGGTAGCTGAGCGCGTCGGAGATTTCCGCGTCGAGGAAATCGAGCAGATGCTGACGGTTATTGACCAGGTCCACGCGAATGCCCAGGCCGGTGAACAGGCAGCTGTATTCGCAGCCGATCACGCCGGCGCCGTAGACGATCATATTGCGCGGCGTGTGCTTCATTTCCAGGATGGTGTCGGAGTCATAGATACGCGGGTGGTCGAAGTCCACGTCCGCCGGGCGGTACGGCCGCGAGCCGGTGGCGATCAGAATGTTGCGGGTGCGCAGGGACCACTGGCGGCCGGCCTGGTCGTCCACCCGCACTTCACCGGCGCTTTCGATACGGCCCTGGCCGTTAAACAAACGCACCCGGTTGCGCACGTAAAAATCGGTGCGCACCTGCACCTGGCTGTCCACCACTTCGCGGGAACGCTGAATCAGATCCTGCCAGCGCACCTGGCGCGGGCTGATCAGCCCGCGCAGCAACGGGTTGCGCTGCGAGCGCACCACCTGACGCACCTGGTGGCGCAGCGCCTTGGAGGGAATCGTGCCCCAGTGGGTGCAGTTGCCGCCCATCTGGTCGTCACGGTCGACCATGGCGACGCGCAGGCCCCCTTTGGCCGCCTGCATGGCGGCGGCTTCCCCGGCCGGGCCGCTGCCCAGCACCACTAGATCCCATCCGGAGCTGATATCCATAACTGGCTGTTACCTCCCGCATCGCCCGCGCCTCCCCAGGAGGCGCCTTGATAAATACTTGACCGAGACCGTGATAGTCTGGAACTTCTTTACAGTATCGCCGCACGCGAACTGCCCGCAGCGAACCGAAGGAGCCGATCTATGGAAACGGACCCCTATGACACCCGGCACTCATCGTCCCCACTGGGGCGCACCGCGCGCGGCGCCGGCGGCTGGCTGCGCCGTCATCCGCTGGGCGCGCTGCAGATTCTGCTGCTGATCCTGGTGTTGATCGTGATCGCCCAGAACCTGGAAACCACCTCCATCGACGTGCTGTTCTGGACCCTGGCGAGCCTGCCCAAACTGGTGCTGATTCTGATCAGCATGGTGGTCGGCGCTCTGGTCTGGGAAGGGCTGCGCCGCAAGCTGCTCAAGCCGGACCGGGCGCGCGGCGCCACGGTCACCAGCCGAACACATCCTTGACGAAAGGAATGGTCAGCGCCCGCTGACGGGCCAGGGCCACCCGGTCCAGGGTGGCCAGCCGCTGAATCAGGGCCGCCGGCGCCCGCTCGCTGCGCAGCACCATGAAGCGGGCCACGTCGCCGCCCAGCTTGAGGCCGCGCTCGTTGGCGCGCTCGATCAGCAGGGTCACCAGGTCGTCCTCTTCCAGGGGCTGCAGCCGGAACACCGGGCCGGCGGCCAACCGCGTGGCCAGGTCCGGCAGGCCCCAGGGCACGCCGCCCGGCGACGCGCCGGCGCTGAACAGCAGGGTGCCGCCCAGGGCCATCACCCGGTTATACAGGTGAAAAAGCGCTTCCTCCCACTCCCGGTGGCCGGCGAACAGATCCACGTCGTCCACCGCCAGCAGCTGAAACTGCTCCATGGATTCCAGCACGTCCGGCACCAACGGCAGCAGTTCGGCGGCGGGCAGCAGGCAGGCGTCGCGGCCCTGCTCCTGGGCCCGGCGCACCGCCCCTTCGAGCAAATGGCTGCGGCCCTGGCCGGCGGCGCTCCACACGAACACCTGACGCTCGTCGCCGTCGCCGGCGGCGGACACCGTGGCCCAGGCGGCGCGGTTCGGCCCGGCGTGGAAGTTCTCCAGAGCGTGGCCTTCACGCAGCTCAAGGGCGAGGGGCAGTTGACCGGTCACGGGCGGCTAGCGGAAACAGAACGTGGGTGATTCGGCGGCCGGCTCCTCGCATTCGCTGAGCCCCTCCACGCCGGTGACGCTGCGTATCAATTGCGAGCGACCGCCGGCGAAATCCACCTCGAACTGAACCCGGTCGTCACTGGCCACCCGCAGCGCCACCGAGCGCATCGGCCCCAGATCGGACAGCGCCTGGCGCAGCCGCTGCCAGTCGGTCAGGCTTTGAACGCCGCGCACGGTGATCCAGCCGGAGCGGTCCACCAGCGCGTCGCCGGCCGGCTCGGAGGGCTCGCCATCGTCGGCCCCATCGCCGCCGTCGCCGGCGCCGGAACGCACCGAGTAACGCTCGGCGATGCGGTCGGCGATCACATCCACCAGGCGGTCCAGGGCGGCGCCGCTGTCGTCGGCGCGGTCGCGGCTGCTGGCCACGGCATCGCCGTCCTGCAGCAAACGCCAGTTCAGGGTGGTGGCGCCGCCCTGGCCGCTGTCATAGAGCACCGCCGTGGCCACCCAGTCGGTCTCGTAACGGCGGGAAGCCTGCAGCAGCGGGCCGTCGAAGCGGCCGCGAATATCGGCCACGGCGACCGTGTCCCGGTCGCGCTGGTCCCACTCGGGCAGCGTCAGGGAGACGCCGCGGCGGGCCGCCGCCGAAGTGAGTTTTTCCGCCAGCGGGTCGCTGGCCGCCACCATGCGGCCCTGGCCAGTGCCTTCCGATACCAGCCACACCAGTACCGGCGGCCGCTCGCCGCTCCATACCGGCGCGCCCTGGTCGGACAAATGGCGCACCAGCGCGCGGTCGTCGAACACCGCGTTCAGGCGCGGCGGCGTGCCGCCGTCGTAGGCGTAGCGCATCAACCAGCGCGACGGGTCCTCGAGAACGCCGGCGACGCCGGGCAGATCCGCCACCTGGTCGCGGCCGGTGAGCCGCCGGATCACCGTTTCCAGGCCCTGCCGCAGTGCCTGCTCACGGGCCTCCGCGCCCCGTGGTTGCTCGCCCTCCAGGGGCACCGACACTTCGCCGGCATCGGCGGCGAACACGGGGGAAACGCACAGAAACCCGACAATCAGGCCTAACAGCAAGCGATACATCGAACCATTCCGAATCAGAGAACTTCAGGGCGCGACATTATCACTGATATGGCCGGCGCTGGCGAATATCCACTCGCCGGTTCCCCCGCAGGGACGGCGGTTGCTAGAATAGCGCGCCCTCACCTTCCTGGAGCCTGCCATGAGCGAACAAAAACGGCCGCTGACGTACCGCGACGCCGGCGTGGACATCGATGCCGGTAATGACCTGGTCAAGCGCATCGGCCCGATAGCCAAGCGAACCCTGCGCCCGGAAGTGATGGGCGGCCTGGGCGGCTTCGGCGCGCTCTGTGCCCTGCCCGAGGGCTACAAGAACCCGGTGCTGGTGGCCGGCACTGACGGCGTCGGCACCAAGCTGCGTCTGGCCATGGAACACGACAGCCACGACACCGTGGGCATCGACCTGGTGGCGATGTGCGTCAACGACCTGGTGGTGGGCGGCGCGGAGCCGCTGTTCTTCCTCGACTACTACGCCACCGGCAAGCTGGACGTGGACACCGCCGCGCGGGTGGTCTCCGGCATCGGTGAGGGTTGCGAGCAGGCCGGCTGCGCGCTGATCGGCGGCGAGACCGCGGAAATGCCCGGCATGTACGAGGGCGAGGACTACGACCTGGCCGGCTTCTGCGTCGGCGTGGTGGAACGCGACGGCATCATCGACGGCAGCAAGGTGGCGCCCGGCGACACCATCATCGGCCTGGGCGCGTCCGGCCCGCATTCCAACGGCTACTCCCTGGTGCGGCGTATTCTCGAGCAGGCCGACGACACCGATGACCTGGACGGCAAGCCGCTGATGGAGCACCTGCTGGCGCCCACCCGCATTTACGTGAAAAGCCTGCTGGAGCTGATCAAGCAGGTGCCGGTGCACGCCCTGGCGCACATCACCGGCGGCGGCCTGCCGGAAAACCTGCCGCGGGTGCTGCCCAACGGCACCCGGGCGGTGATCGACACCCAGTCCTGGCAGTGGCCGGCGGTGTTCCGCTGGCTCCAGGAGCAGGGCCAGGTGCCGACCAACGAAATGTACCGCACCTTCAACTGCGGCGTCGGCATGGTGGTGGTGGTGCCGGAAGCGCAGGTGGACCAGACCCTGGCGCTGCTGGAAGCCAGCGGCGAAAACGCCTTCGTGATCGGCGGCATCCACGCCAGCGACAATGATGAACCCGAAGTATCCCTGGAAGGCCTGGCGTCATGACCCACCGGCTTGCGGTGCTGATCAGCGGCACCGGTTCCAACCTGCAAGCCATTCTTGACGCCATCGACGCCGGGGAACTGCCCGCCCGGGTCAGCCTGGTGCTGAGTAACAAAGCCGCCGCCGCCGGCCTGGCCCGCGCCGAGCGGGCCGGCGTGCCGGCGCAGGCGATCGATCACCGGGGCTTCCCGGACCGCGCCAGTTTTGACCAGGCGATGATCGAGCGCATCGACGCCCACGGCGCCGATACCGTGGTGCTGGCCGGGTTCATGCGCATTCTCAGCCCCGGCTTCGTGCGCCACTACCAGGGCCGGCTGATCAACATCCACCCTTCCCTGCTGCCCAAGTACCCGGGGCTCAACACCCACGCCCGGGCGCTGGAAGCCGGCGACCGCGAGCACGGCTGCTCGCTGCATTTCGTCACCGACGAGCTGGACGGCGGCCCGCTGATCGCCCAGGCCCGTTTCCCGGTGGCGGCGAACGATACCGCCGAAACCCTGTCAGAAAAGGTTCAAGCGCGAGAACATCGCTTGTACCCTCAAGTATTGCGCTGGCGTGCGCAGCAGCGCTTACAGATGACCGACCAGGGAGTGGAACTGGATGGCGAACGCCTGCCCGCGCAGGGCTTTCAGATGGACACGCACGGCTAGCCTGCTGCTCGCCGGCCTGCTGGCCGCGACCCCGGCTTTGGCGGAATCTCCGGTGGAGAGCTTCAACACCCAGTACCGGCTGAAAGCCGCCGGTTTCCCGTTCACCGTGGGCGCCCAACGCACGCTGTCCAAGGCCGGCGGCGAGCGCTGGGAAATGGAAGTGTCGGCCAGTAATTTTCTCGGCGAAATCCGCGAAACCTCGGTATTCACCTGGCAGGGGTGCCTGCCCGTAACCCACTACTACGGCTACCACCGGGAAGGCCTGGGCCGGGTCAAGGCGGCGGAGTTGCGCATCGCGGACAAGCAGGCCACCAGCGAACGCACCGAGCACGAGCCCTACCGCTACGCGGTGGACCAGCCGGCCACCGACAAGATCGCCCTGACCCTGGCGCTGCAGTGCCGCCTGGCCCGGGGCGACCGGGACATCACCCTCAACGTGGCCGACGAGCGCGGCGTGGAGACGCAGCGCTTCCAAGTGGAAGGCCGCGAAACGCTGGAAATCGACGGCGAGGACGTGGCCACCGTGAAGGTGCGGCGGCTGCGCGAAGCGGACAGTGAGCGGCAAACCTGGCTGTGGTTCGCCCCCGGCAACGACTACACCCTGGTGCAACTGGTGCAGGAAAACGACGACGGCCGCCACGTCATGAACCTGGAGAGCCTGCCATGAGATACCTGAGCGGCCTGGCCCTGGTGGTGGCGGCAAGCCTGTTACCGGCCCTGGCGGCGGGCGCTTCGCTGCCGCCCTTCTCCGCCGAATACCGCATCTACGTCAACAAAATCCCCACCCCGATCAAGGCCGACCTGGTGCTGGAGCCGGCCAGCGGCGAAGACCGCTACCACATGCGCTTCGAAGCCCACTCCTGGCTGCTCAACAACCGCGAGGAGAGCTGGTTCCGCTGGAACGACTGCGCCCCCCGCACCGAACGCTACACCCATGAGTTCAAGGGCTTCGGCAAGCACCGTTACCACGACACCGACTTCAACTGGGAACAGGGCCGGGCGGTGAGCGAATCGGATTCCGGCGACGAATCCTTCCCGATTCCCGACCAGGCGTTGGATGAGCTCAGCATGCTGCTGCGCGCGCGCTGCGTGTTCGCCACCGGCGACAAGGAATACAGCGCCACCAGTGTGTACGGTGACGATATCCGCGAGCATCACTTCATCGTTATCGACCGGGAAACCATCGACACGCCGATGGGCGATCTGGACACCCTGGTGGTGGAAAAGAAACGGGAAGAAGACAAGGAAGAGAGCCGCCGCACCCTGTTCTGGGTGGCCCCGGAGGTGGGCTACATGGTGGTCAAAGCCCGCCACATTGAAAGCGCGCTGTTGCACGGGGAACTGATCATGACCGAATACAACGGCCCCACGCCCGACTAGGCCGGATCAGGTGCGCGGCAGGGTCACGCCGCGCTGGCCCTGGTACTTGCCGCCGCGATCCTTGTACGACGTCTCGCACTCTTCATCGGATTCCAGGAACAGCATCTGCGCCACGCCCTCGTGGGCGTAGATGCGCGCCGGCAGATTGGTGGTGTTGGAAAACTCCAGCGTCACGTGCCCTTCCCACTCCGGCTCCAGCGGCGTCACGTTGACGATGATGCCGCAGCGCGCGTAGGTGGATTTGCCCAGGCAGATGGTCAGCACACTGCGCGGAATCCGGAAGTACTCCACGGTGCGCGCCAGGGCAAAGGAGTTGGGCGGAATGGTGCAGTAGTCGCCCTTGATGTCGACGAAGCTTTTCTCGTCGAAATGCTTGGGGTCCACGGTGGCCGAATGAATATTGGTGAACACCTTGAATTCGTCGGCGCAGCGCACGTCATAGCCGTAGCTGGAAACCCCGTAGGAAATCAGTTTTTCACCGTTGGCATCGGCGCGCACCTGGCCGGCCTGGAACGGCTCAATCATGCCGTGCTCGGTGGCCATGCGGGTGATCCAGCGGTCGGACTTGATGCTCATTGGAATCCTTTATCGGTTCGGCAACCCTAAACGGTGAATGGTACCCGGAATTCAGTGCTGCATCACCACCTTGGGAAACGCCCGCCGCCCCTCGCGGGTCAGGGACAGGCGCGCCGCCATGCGCCGCGCGGTATCCATGTACAGGCGGGCCTCGGCGCTGTCCGGGTCCGCCGCCACCGTGGGGGTACCGCCGTCCGCCTGCTCGCGAATGCGCAGCGACAGCGGCAGCGAGCCCAGCACCGGGGTATCGTAGTCACGGCCCATGCGGTCGGCGCCGCCCTGGCCGAACACATGCTCCTCGTGGCCGCAGTTGGAGCAGATGTGCACCGCCATGTTCTCGACGATACCCAGCACGCCGATATCCACCTTGCGGAACATCTCCACGCCTTTGATCGCGTCCAGCAGGGCGATGTCCTGGGGCGTGGTGACCACCACCGCGCCCGCCACCGGAATTTTCTGCGCCAGGGTGAGCTGGATGTCCCCGGTGCCCGGCGGCAGGTCGACGATCAGATAATCCAGATCGTGCCACAGCGTTTGCTGCATCATCTGGGTGAGCGCGCCGCTGGCCTTGGGCCCGCGCCACACCACCGGGGTCTGCTCGGTGACCAGGTAGCCCATGGACATGGTCTGGATGCCGTGCGCCATTACCGGCACGAAGGCGTTGCCGTCGCGGGTTTCCGGGCGGGTGCCCTTGGGCAGGCCGAGCATGATCGGCTGGCTGGGCCCGAAGATATCCGCGTCCAGCAGGCCCACCTTGGCGCCCTCCGCGTGCAACGCCAGGGCCAGGTTCACGGCGGTGGTGGATTTGCCCACCCCGCCCTTGCCGGAGGCCACCGCGATCACATTGGCCGCCTGCATCATCGCCGGCATGTCGTGCTGGGCCCGGTGCGGTTTAATACGCACCGACAGGTCCAGCGCCAGCTCACGGCCTTCCAGCAGCGGGGTCACCCGCTCCTCGATCTCCCGGCGCAGCGCCGGCAACCGCGAAGCACAGGGGTACCCGGGGTGCACCACCAGACGCACGCGCCCCTCCTGTTCCTCGATTTCCGTCACCGTGCCGGCGGAAACCAGGTCGACGCCGAGTTCCTCGGGGATGATTTCACCCAGGGACTGTCTAACCGCCTGCTCAATACGCGTCATGGTACCTCCTGCAACTCAGGAGGGGATGATAGAGTTAGCGCAGTCCACAACCAAGGGCCGTACGCACTTAATCACAAGGAGTAACCCCCATGAGGAAGACCGCCCACCTTTTCACCGGCCTGCTGGCCGCGCTGGTCCTCACCGCCTGCGGCGGCAACAACGGCCAGCCGATCGCGGAGCGGGACACCGTCAGTGTCTCCGGCGAGGGCACCATCAAGGCGCGCCCGGATATCTTTAATCTGGTGGCCGTGGCCCGCGAGCGCAGCGACGACGTGGCCGCCATGAAGGACGAAGTGGACCGGCAGGTGCAGGCGATGCTGGATCTGGCCAAGCAGCTGCAAATCGACGACAAGCACATCACCGCCAGCGACATCCAGATCGCCCCGGAGTGGGAATACCAGCCGGAGCGCAAGTTGATCGGCCATCAGGTGAGCCGTGAAGTGAGCTTCCGCACCTCCGGAGTGGAGCGCTACGCGGAACTGGCGGACGGCCTGGCCGGCCTGGGCCTGAAGGAAGTGCGTCCGGGCGGCAGTGAAATCAGCAACGCCGACGAGCTGGCCAACCAGGCGCTGGAAAAGGCGGTGCGCGCCGCCCGTGAAAAGGCCGAAATCCTGGCCCGGGCCGCCGGCCGCGAGCTGGGCGAGGCGATGCAGATCAACGCCCAGGGCTATAACGTGCCCGGCCCGGTGCCGATGCGCGCCGCCATGGCCAAGGAAGACGCCTCGCAGAGCTACCGCCCCGGCGAGCAGGACGTGACCGCCAGCGTTCAGATCACCTTCCAGCTGAACTGATCACCCATGGGTCCGCTAGGCTTTGTATCCGCGGCCGGGCTGCGCGCCTATCTTGCCGCGGGCCGGGCCGCCGGCGTGGACAGCGCCGGCGCGCTGACGGCGGCGGGCATCGACCCGCGGGCGCTGGATCTGCCGGACCTGCATGTGCCGGGCGATCGCTTCGAAGCCCTGATCGCGGAACTGGCCGAGCGCAGCGGTGATCCGCTGTTCGGCCTGCACGCCAGTGAATGTCTCCCGCCGGGCGTGTTCAACGTGCTCGGCTATATCGCCCTGAGCGCCAGCACCCTGCTGGAGGCCCTCGCCAAGGTGGCGCGCTACGAGAAGCGGGTCGGCGACCTGGGCAGCGTGGAAACCCGGTTGCGCGGCAATGAATCGCGGATACTCTGGCATCCCCGCTGCAGCCGCCAGCCGGTGCGGCGCCATCTGGTGGAGGCCGTTTTCGCCGGCTGGCTGCGTTACACCCGCTGGCTCGCCGACGATCAAGCGCTCAACCCGGAACGGGTGTGGTTCGAGCACCCCGGCCCGGACGATCCCCGGCAGGCCGGGGAATACCAGCGCCTGTTCGGCTGCCCGGTGGATTTCAACCAGCCCTACTCGGCGCTGATCGGCGACCGCGACATGCTCGCCCGCCCGCCGCGCCGGCCCGAACCCCACCAGCTGGGCCCCCTGGAAGAGCACGCCGCCCGACACCTGGAAACCCTGGGCATCGCCACCAGCCTGTCGCTGCGCGTGCGCCATTACCTGCAGGCGGCGCTGGGCGGCCCCCTCCCCGACCGCGACCAGGTGGCCCACGCCCTGCGGCTCAACACCCGCACCCTGCACCGCCATCTGGTCGCGGAAGGCACCGGCTGGCGGGAAATCCTCGACAGCGTGCGCCTGGAGCGCGCCAAGGCCCGTCTGCTGGAAAGCCGCTGCCCACAGGCGGAGATTGCCGCGGACCTGGGTTACGCCGACATCCGCTGCTTCCAGCGCAGTTTCAAGCGCCATACCGGCGTCACACCCGGGCAGTACCGTCGTGGCATGGACAGCGACGGCGAATAGCCACAATATTTACATTACCTGATGGCAATATTACGCGTTTGTCGGACAATCCGGGCATCAGGGGCCGGTCCGGCGAGGCTAGACTCGGGGACAACGATAAAAACAGTATCCGCCAGGGAGAACCGCATGAAACGCACGCTCAAGCAGCTTGAGCGCGCTATCGCGCAAGCCAGCAGCTACGACGAATGGTGCCGTGCCAGCCGTGAATACGACCGGCTCGGCGGCGCCGACGAGTGGAAAGACATCGACCGCTCGCCCCACTACGATTACGAATTGATCCGTAACCGCCTGTGGCAGATCCGCCAGGCCCGCGAGCGCAACGACGTCAACAAACTGGTCTTTCACCTGCATGAAGGCCTGCACGGCAATCTGGGCAATATCTCCAACCCCGCCCTCTACGGTCACAGCCGCATCGGCACCAAGCGGCTGATCGAGCGCTATCTGGAAGAGGTGTGCACCGCCCTGGACTACCTCTGCGACGGCGACTTCGCCGAGTTCGGGCTCAAGCAAAAACTCGATTTCTTCGAAACCACCGGCCAGGCCTTCGGGCAGAGCTGCCTGATGTTCTCCGGCGGCGCCGCCCTCGGGCTGTTCCACATCGGCGTGGCGAAAACCCTCTGGGAGCAGGGCCTGCTGCCCTCGGTGATCTCCGGCTCCAGCGCCGGCAGCATCGTCGCCGCCGTGGTCGGCACCCACGACAACGACGAGCTGGCCGCCAAGCTGGAACCGGAAAACATCTACCTGGAAGCGTTCAAGGCGATCGGCTGGAAAGGCCTGCTGCGCGGCACCCCGGTGCTCGACGGCGACCACCTGGAAGCCTGCCTGGAAGAGAACATCAAGGACCTGACGTTCGAAGAGGCCTACCGAAAGACCGGCCGCGAGATCAACATCACCGTCAGCCCCTACGACCGCAACCAGCAGAGCCGCCTGCTCAACTGGCGCACCTCGCCCAATGTGCTGATCCGTAAAGCGGCGCTGGCGAGCTGCGCGATTCCCGGCATCTACCCGCCGGTGAGCCTGTGGGCCAAGAACCTGGACGGCGAGCGGGTGCCCTATATCCCCGGGCGCAAATTCGTCGACGGCTCGATTCAGGACGATCTGCCGATCCGCCGCCTGTCCCGGCTGTTCGGCGTCAACCACTCGATCGTCAGCCAGACCAACCCGCATGTGGTGCCCTTCCTGCCGCGCAGTGAAAGCACCGATTCCAGCCTCAGCACCCTCAGCGACTGGGCGATCCGCAATGTGTCCATGAACCTGCACTACGCGCTTGACCTGGTGCGCCGCCGGGTGCGCTCCAACGACCTGGGGCTGGTGGTCGACAAGGCGCAGACCGTGGTCAAGCAACGTTACATCGGCGACATCAACCTGATCCCGCCGCGCCAGCCGCGCAACGCCCTGCGCGTGCTCAGCAACCCGTCGCTGGAAGACGTGCGCGCCTTCATTCGCGCCGGCGAACAGACCACCTGGCCGAAGCTGGCGATGATCGACAACACCACCCGCATCAGCCGCACCTTCCGTGCCTGCCGGGAGCGTCTCGACCGCCTGGAAGAACGCACCCTCAACCGTCTCAGCGTGGCCGCCAACGGCTGACCGCCACCGGCACCCCGCGCCGCGGGGTGCTATTTGCTTAGCGCGATTGATTATGACCGGCCCCCTTTAAAGGGCGGCCGGAAGCCTCTATGTTCTTAGCACCAGCCAAACAACATCGCATTCGTACTGAGACCAGGAGACACACCCATGGCACTGCAACTCGGCGATACCGCCCCGGATTTCAAACAGGATTCCACCGACGGCCCGATCTCATTCCACGACTGGGCCGGCGACAGCTGGGTGGTGCTGTTCTCCCACCCGAAGGATTTCACCCCGGTGTGCACCACCGAGCTGGGCGAAGTGGCCCGCCTCAAGCCTGAATTCGACAAGCGCAACGCCAAGGTCATCGGCCTGTCCGTGGACCCCCTCGAGGACCATAACGCCTGGTGCGGCGACATCGAGGAAACCCAGGGCTCGGCGCTGAACTTCCCGCTGCTGGCCGACGCGGACCGCTCCGTGAGCCAGGCCTACGGCATGATTCACCCCAACGCCGACAACACCCTGACGGTGCGCAGCGTGTTCGTGATCGACCCGAACAAGAAGATCCGCCTGACCATCACCTACCCGGCCAGCACCGGCCGTAACTTCGATGAAATCCTGCGGGTGATCGACAGCCTGCAGCTCACCGACGGCTACAAGGTGGCCACCCCGGTGAACTGGAACGACGGCGACGACGTGATCATCGTGCCCTCGCTGGACAACGAGGCCGCCGCCAAGCTGTTCCCGGAAGGCTGGGACGAGAAGAAACCCTATCTGCGGATGGTGAAGCAGCCGAAGAAGAGCTGATGCGCCAGGGCCTCGCGCCCTATCGCGGCCGGACCCGCGCTCACATTGTGCGGAACCGGCTGGACAGGGCGCGGGAATCCCGGTGTAATAGCCGCCGTTCGCGGGTGTAGTTCAATGGTAGAACGGCAGCTTCCCAAGCTGCATACGAGGGTTCGATTCCCTTCACCCGCTCCAGACATGAGAAGGGCCGCCTAGCGCGGCTTTTTTTGTGTCTGGAGCCGCCTGCCTGCGAATGGAAACGGAGTTGTGGGAGCGGGCCCGGCCCGCGAAAGGGAGCGAAGCTCCCGGCAGGATGCCAGAGAGATTTCTGACGGCAGCACCATCAACGTCTCTGGGATCCTGCCGGCCGGCTAAAGCCGGCCTTTCGCTTGCAAGGCAAGCTCCCACAAAACTCCGGCTTCGTAGGATGTTCCTGAGCGCTTAATCAATAGCATTCAAGCATTGCCGTTCTGGCTTACAGCAATTTCAGCCCTGGCCGACAGAGCCCCGTCCCCGATTGTTGGAGACTGACCACTTCCGTTTATTGATGGGAGGGGACAAGGATGTCTCGTGCAATTTTTCTTTTCGTACTCGCCACGGTGCTGGCGTTCGGCGTGGTGGTGGCCAGTGTCGGGCACGGCCGCACCGTGCCGGCGCTGACCCAGGCCCGGGTCTATCAGGGGGAAGCGGACCTTTCCCGCTACTGGGTCAGCGAAAAGTTTGACGGCGTGCGCGCCTACTGGGACGGCGAAGACCTGATTTCCCGCCACGGCAACCGCTTCGATGTGCCGGCGGCGTTCACCCGGGGCTTCCCGGAGCAGCCCCTGGACGGCGAGCTGTGGATGGGGCGCGGCACCTTCAGCCGAATGGTGGGCCTGATCAATCGCCACGACACCGGACCGGAGCACTGGCGGGATGTCTATTACATGGTGTTCGACCTGCCCCGGGCGGCGGGCCCCTTCGACGAACGCCTGCAAACCCTGCGCCGGTTGCTCAAGGACCATGACAATCCGCATTTGCGTCTGGTGCGTCAGCTCAAGGTCCCCGACCGGGCGGCGCTCGACCGGCGCCTGGAGAAAGTAATCGAAGCCGGCGGCGAAGGGTTGATGCTGCACCGGGGCGACGCCCCCTACCGCAGCTACCGCTCGGCGGATCTGCTCAAGGTGAAGCCCTACCAGGACGCCGAGGCGCGGGTGGTGGCTCATCTGCCCGGCGAGGGGCGGCTGGAAGGCAAGATGGGCGCGCTGCTGGTGGAAACCGCGAGCGGGCAGCATTTTCGTCTCGGCAGCGGTTTCAATGACGCCCAGCGGGCGGAGCCGCCGCCGATCGGCAGCCTGGTGACCTACAAGTTTTATGGCCGCACGCGCCACGGCCTGCCGCGCTTCCCCAGCTTTCTGCGGGTGCGGCGGCAGGGGCCGGGCTTTATACGCTGAGGGTTGCAGGACGGCGCCCGCTGGGCGATAAGTAGCACACCGAAACAAGGAGTGCGCGCTATGCCCAGCGCTTTTATTACCGGTGCCCGGGGTTTTCTGGGCGGCCATATCACCCGACAGTTGCTCGACGCCGGCTGGGAAGTGACCGCCCTGCTACGCCCCGGCAGCGACGGCGCGGCCCTGTCCGCCCTGGGGGTCAAAGTGGTGGAGGCGCCGATGGACAACGCCACGGAAGTCACCCTGGTGATGCCGCCGGCGGTGGACGCGGTGTTCCATGTGGCGGGCAATACCAGCCTTTGGCGGCACCTGAACCAGCGCCAGTACCAGGACAATGTGATGGGCACCCGGGCGTTGATCACCGCCGCGCTGCGCAACCAGGCCGGGCGCTTTATTCATACCTCTTCGATTTCCGCCTGGGGCATCCAGGACGAGGCCATCGACGAGGCGTCACCGTCCAACGCCGCCGACGACTGGATCGGCTATAACCGCACCAAGTATCTGGCCGAGGAAGAGATCCGTCACGGCATGCAGCACGGTCTCGACGCGGTGATTCTCAACCCCTGCGGCATTATCGGCGCCGGTGACACCCACAACTGGTCGCAGATGATCACGCTGATCGAGCAGCGCAAACTGCCCGGCGTGCCGCCCGGCGGCGGTAACTTCTGCGCGGTGGAGGAAGTGGCGCGGGCGCACCTGACGGCGGTGGAGAAAGGAGTGCGCGGCGAGAACTATATTCTTGCCGGCGTCGAGGCCAGCTTTCTGGAGCTGGCCAACACCATCGGCCGGCTGCTCGACCGGCCCACGCCGCGCAAACCGATGCCGGTCTGGCTGCTGCGGCTGGCCGGGCAGGTCTACGCGGTCGGCGGGCTGTTCACCCGGCAGGAACCGCGCCTGACCCCGGAGAAGGTGGCGCTGGTCACCAGCCGGGTTCACGCGGATGGCAGCAAAGCGGTGCAGGAGCTGGGGTTCGACGCCACGGTGCCGCTGGAAACCATGCTGCGCCGCTGCATCGACTGGATGCGCGAGACCGGGCGCCTTTAGCGCAGCGCCCGGTAGACGCGAAAGCGGTTGGTTTCGCTCACCACCTGCACGTGCCGGAAGGCGGCGTCGAGCCACTGCACATAGGGCAGCTCGCGGTTCGCCACCATCCAGAACTCACCGTTTTCCTCAAGATGGCACGGCGCCTGTTCGATCAGGCGTCGGGTGATCGACATGGTGCGGTCACGGCCGTCGTGGAACGGTGGGTTGGTCACCAGGGTCTGGTAACGCCCCTCCACGCCACCGTAGAGGTCCCCGCCCACCACCTTGCCCTGCAAGTGGTTGCGGTTGAGGGTGCTGCAGGCGGCGGCCACCGCGGTGGCGCTCACATCGGTGCCGGTCACGTTGCAGCCGGCATGGGCCAGCGCGGCGGTGATCACTCCGCAGCCGCAACCCATATCCAACGCCTTGCCGCGGGGCGCCGCCTCGGCGAGCGCCTGCAGCAACAGGGCGGTGCCTTCGTCCAGGCGGCCGTGGCTGAACACCCCCGGATAGCTGATCACGTCCAGATCGTCGACGCGCACCACGCTTTCCACCTGCTCCAGGGACAGTGCCGGCCCCGGCCGCAAGGCGCCGCGATAGACTTTGCAGTGACGGGCGCTGTCCACCAGGGTCACCCCGTCGGCGTGCCGGGACAGCCGCGTCACGCCGCCGCGGATGCCGCCCTTGGCCGGCCCCACCAGCCACACCTCCAGCGGTTCCTCGACGCTGCCGGCAAGGCCGCGCAGCAACAGTTCCAGGCGCTCCGACGATTTCGGCAGCGGCAGGATCACCAGATCGGTGTCCTCGGGGAGCGTGGGCAGAGGCGCCCACTGGTGGGCACCGACGGTGTAATCGTCGGCGTGCAGATAGACCTGCTCGGCGGGCAAGTCGGCCAGCTCCGGGTCGTTGGCGTCGACCACCAGAACCCGCCGTCCGGCCAGGCTCTCTTCCTGTCGCCACAGTAACCGTGTGCTGTTTTCCATCGCTTGGCGCCTCGGCAAATCGGGCAGTATAAACAAACCCGGCCCCGGGGGATAAATCCGGCCTTCACGGCGCGCTTGAAGTTTTACATAAACACCACGCCCCGGGTGCTTTCCTACCGCTAGAATGCGCGAATCAGATGATGTTGTGGAGGCAAAGGATGGTCCGTTCCGCAGTTCTGGCTATTGGTATTCTAGTGGCGTCCCTGGCCTGCGCCGATAACAGCGACAGCGTGTTTGAAGAAGCGCTGCACGCCGCCCGCAATGATGATTGGAACGGTCTGGCGCAGGCACAGAAACGCCTGTCCGACGATCACCCGCTGCAGGCTTACCTGGAATTCCACCGGCTGCGCGCCGCCCTGCCCGATCTCTCACCGCAGCGCGTGGTGGAATACGGCGAGCGCTACCCGGATTCGCCGCTGCCCGACGATATCCGCCAGCACGCCCTGGTGGCCTACGCCAAGGAATCGCGCTGGCGCGACGTGCTGAAGGTCTACGACCGCGCGCCACGGGGCACCGAGCTGCGCTGCTATTACCTGCGCGCCCAGTGGGAAAACGGTGACAAGGGCGTGCTGCCGCAGGTTCGCGAGCTCTGGCTTTCCGGCAGCTCAAGACCGTCCAGTTGCGACCCGCTGTTCGAAGCCGCCCGGGGCCAGGGCGTGATCGGCGAACAGGAGATCTGGGAACGTCTGCTGCTCGCCTTCGACCAGGGCGCCACCGGCCTGATGAGCTACCTGGCCGACATGCAGAGCGGCGCGGACGCCACCGCCGGCGAGTGGCTGGGCCGCCTGCACCGGGACCCGGAGCGGCTGCGCGAGCTGCCCGAGGGCATCGGTGATGAACGCCGTGAACAACTGCTCAGCGCCGCCCTGCGCCGTCTCGCCTACACCGACACGGTGCGCGCCCGGGAACTGTTTGAACAGGAAAGCGCCAACCTGGGTCTCAAGGACCCGGCCCTGCGCGAGCGCGCCGCGGAGCGCATTGCCTGGTACTCCACCATTCGCGGCATTGAAGAGAACCGCCAATGGCTGGACGGCTGGCTGGCCAACAACGGCAGCGCGGACACCCTGGACCAGCGCGCCCGGCGTAGCGTGATCGAACAGCGCTGGGACGAGCTGCCTGACTGGGTGGCCCGCCTGCCGGCGGCGGCGCGCGACGACAGCCGCTGGCAGTACTGGCTGGGCCGTGCCGCCGAGGAGAACGGCGATGATGAGGCAGCCCGCGCCCACTGGGGCCGTGCCGCCGGGCAGCGTAACTTCTATGGCTTCCTGGCCGCCGAACGGCTCGGCCAGGCCCCGGTGTTCAGCAATGCCTCGCCGGCCACCGACGACAGTGCCCCGACCCAACCGGGCCTGGCGCGGGTGGCGCTGCTGCGGGAGATCGACGAGCCGCAACTGGCCTGGGACGAGTGGAACTGGATGCTCTGGCACAGCAGCGAGGGGCAGCGCCGCAAGCTGGCGCAGCACGCCTTGCAGCAAGGCTGGTACGACCTGGTGGTGCAGGCGTCGATTCAGGCGCGTGCCTGGAACGTGCTGGCCTGGCGCTTCCCGGCCGCGCACCGGGACCTGTTCGTGAACGCCGCCCGTCGCCACGATCTGGACCCCTGGCTGAGCATGGCGGTGGCGCGCCGCGAAAGCGCGTTTTACCCCCACGCCCGTTCCCCGGTGGGCGCCCAGGGCCTGATGCAGCTGATGCCGGGCACCGCCCGCAAAGTGGCGCGCGACGCCGGCCAGACCCCGCCCGACGCCCGCCAGGTGATGGACCCGGACATCAACGTGGCCCTGGGCACCCGTTATCTGGCGGAGTTGCTGGAGCGGTTCAACGGCAACCGGGTACTGGCGCTGGCCGCTTATAACGCCGGCCCGCACCGGGTAGACGACTGGCTCGCCGAGGAAGAGGACGCGGTGCCGGCGGACGTCTGGATCGAGTCCATTCCCTTCTATGAAACCCGGGAATACGTGCAGGCGGTGCTCACCTACCGGGTGCTGTTCCAGGGCTTGCACGGCAACCGGGAACAACTGGTGCTGCTGCGGCCCGACGAGCGCGGCACGCCCTACTCCCTGGCGATGATGGATTAGGCGCCGGCTCAGTCGAGCTGGCGAATGTGGTAATCCAGCCGCCCCCGGCGCAGCAGCGGCGCCAGCCGGGCGTCCTGCTGCAGGCGGCGGCGCAGATGCACGCTGCGTGCCGGGTCGCGGGTGAAGGCCACCACCGCGTTGTGGCAGTCGCCGCAGGATAACCGGAAGCGGCTGCTCCAGCCTTTCATGGTGTGCTGGTCGGCGGCGTGGCTTTGCCGGTATTCGGTGAAATCGCCGAAATTCATCACCAGGGTGCCGCGTGCGCTGACGTGCCGGGCCAGGGTCCGCACCCAGGCCCGGTCGGCGGGCACCGCCCGACTGACCGCCTCGTTATCCGGGGCGAACAGATCTTCGATGATCAGATCGAACGGCTCCCCGTCGTAGGCATTGAGCCAGGCCACCGCGTCGCCGAGCACGGTCTGCTCGCCCTCGCCCACCACCGAAAACACCTCGCGGGCCACCGCCAGGTGGTGCGGGTCCAGCTCCACCGCGATCAGCTTGTCCGGGGCCAGCAGTTCGCGGATCGGCGGCAGCAGGGTGCCGCCGCCCAGCCCCAGAATCAGCACCCGCCGGAAGCGCTGCGGCTCACTGAGCAGCGCCGGCAACCAGAGCAGGTCCCAGACGCTGCCGGTGACCAGCCGCTTGGGGTGGAACTCGGAGTGCTGCACACCGTTGGCGAACAGGCGCATGCGGTCGCCGCGGCGGTGTACCTGATACAGCACACCGTCTTCCTGACGCTGCCAGACCACCGCCATCAGGAGTCGACGCCCAGGCCCACCCCGGTCACGTCGCCGTCGGCGCGGGGATCGCCCAGCCGTACCTGGTCCTCGGGCAGGCCGTGCTCTTCGATCAGCCGGTCACGGGCCTGCCGGGCCCGCTCCCCGGCCAGTTCCAGAAGGGTCTCGTCGTCCACCTCGGCGGCCACCTGCTCCAGCATCCGCCGCCAGGCTTCCCGGGCGCGATCGGCGTCGCTGTCGCCTTCCAGGGTGTCCCGGTCGCGGTCCAGGCGGTCCTCATAGGTGTCGAGGATACGTTCGCGCCAGTCTTCGCCGGTGAGCGCGGTGTCCAGGCCCGGCCAGTCACCGCCCAGGTCGTCGATCACCTCGGCTTCGCCGAGCGCGCGCCGGTCGTCGTCACTGGCCTGCCCGGTGAGGATCACCGTCAGGTTGTTCCGGTCCTTGAGGATGTCCGCCAGGCGCGCGACCTTATCGCGCGTCTCACCCGTGGGCCGGTCGTCGCCGGCCCGGAAAGGCAGGTATTGCAGGTCGTCGTCGCCGCCGCCGGCGAGGCTGGCGAGCATGGAGAACGGCGCGGTGGCGGCTTTCACCAGCACATTGCGGATCACCCGCAGCACCACGCCGCCGGCGCTGAACCCCGGGTCGTTGAGATCACCGGCGATGGTCACCGGCAGGCGGATCATGCCGGAGCTGTCACGCAGCACCGAAAGGCCCAGCTTCACCGGCGCGTCCAGCGCCTGTTCGCTGTCCACCCGTTCGCCCAGGTAGAACTTGTCGGCGGCGATCTTGGTGGTGCTGTCCAGCTGTCCGTCCTCGATCGACACTTCGGTGTCCACGTCCAGACGACCGCGCTCGACCCCGAAGCCCAGATAACGGGTGGTGAACGGGGTCAGGGTTTCCATGCCGTAGCCGTCCAGCTGCCCGGTGAGGTCCAGGTACAGCGGGCTCACCGCCAGATCGCCCTGGGCGCGCAGGCGGGCCTGGCCGTTAACGCGTCCCGAGGTCTCCAGCCGGGCGCGGCCGGAGCCGGTGTCGAAGTTTTCCATGACGCCGCTCCACTGCTCCAGCGTGACGTCGAAATCCGGGGTCAGGGTGTTGTCCCGGTGCGCCAGCCGGGACTCTTCCACCGACACCCGCCCGAGCATCACCCGCCAGGCCGGACCGTCGTCCTCGCCGTCATCGTCGCCGGCCAGGCGCGTCATCAAGCCGCGGCCCTGCTCGTCGAGAAGATGGCGAAAATCAATGCCGCGGCCGGCCAGGCCGTCCACGGTTACGCGACGGTCGGCGGTTTTGACACTCAAACCGTCGGCGGCCAAACGCGCCACGCTGAGGGTCTCGCGGCCGTTTTCGCGGATGTCGGCGTCCGCCACGCTGGCACGGCCGGTGACGGTGATATCCGGCGTATCGCCGGCCACGGTGAGCGCCAGCTCGCCGCCGGCGCGGCCCTGCTCGATGGTCAACGGCACGGCGTTGGCGAGCCAGGGTGACAGCGTGGTCAGCGGCAACTCCTCAAGGTCGAGATCGGCGGACACCTTCAGCGGCGCAAGCTGCCCGGTGCCGGAGTGCGACAGGCGGCCGCTTTCCGCCAGCACGGCGCTCCCCTCCCACTGCCAGCGGACGCTGTCCTCGACGCGGAAATCGGTGAGGTTGAGGGCCCCTTCACTGAGCGTTACTTCAACCGGCTCGGGCAGGGTCTGGTCGCGGAACACCACGCTGCCGTTCTCCACCTTGAACCGGTCCAGGGTGACGGCCCAGGCCTCGCCTTCGCGGATCCGCTCGGCGGATTGGTCCGCTTCCTCGCGCACCTTTTCACGGGTCTCCCGGGCCCGGTCCGGATCGGACGGCAAAAACAACGTGGCCAGGTCCAGCCCTTCGCCGGTCAGCACCGCCCGCATCGCCGGCTCGGTCAAGGTCACTTCCGGCACGCTGACACGGCGCTTGGTGAGATCCAGGCTGACGCCGTCCACCTTGAGGGTGGGCACCTCGAAGCTGGGCGCCTCGTTACCGTCGCGAAGAATGCGCAGCCGGTCCAGCTGGAAACGGCCGTTGTCCACGGTCAGGCCTTCGCCGTCCCCGGTGCCGTAGCGGTAATCCGCCGCCAGCCCGAGCATGCCGGACGGCACCTGGAACGGAAAATGCGGCTCCAGCAAACGGGTGAAGGCGGCCACGTCCACCTTGTCCATTTGCAGGCGGCCTTCCACGGTCAGCGGCTCGAACACAAAGCGGCCGCGCCAATCCAGGGTGCCGCCGTCGGGGCCTTCGACGTGCATCTGGTAAAGGTTGTCTTCTTCACCCACGCCCCGGGTGGTCAGGTCCTCGATGCTGAACGCCACCGGCAGAGTCAGGGAACTGGGCTCGCTGCCGGACACGTCGTTCAGCGTCACGCGGCCTTCGGACAGGCGCAGATGGCTGATGGTGAACGCGGGCGGACCGGAGGCTTCGTCTTCCGGCGGGGGCTCGTCGGCGGTGCCCTCTTCGCCGCTTTCGCGCAAGCGGGTGACGATGTCGTCCAGGTTGAGGGCGCCGTTCTCGCCCCGGCGCAGGCGGACCTCCAGGCCGGCCAGGTCCACATCGCTGACCCAGGGGCGCCAGTGGAACAGCGACGCCCAGAAGGAGGTATTCACGTACAGGCGGTCAAACCGGGCCAGGAAGTCGGTGTCCGGATCCGCGATCCGGAACCGTTCCGCGGTGGCCGACAGCGTCAGCGGGTTGAGCCGCACTTCTTCCACGGTCACGTCCCGCCCCAGCAGACCGGACAACCGCTGCTCGATCTCCCCACGCGCCCAGCCGGGCAGAATCAAAAACACCGTCAGCGCGTGCAACACATACAACAGGGCCAGAATCGCCAGAATCCGGGCGCCCCATCCCCGCGAGCGCCACCATTGTATCGGTGTGTCCATGTCGTCGTTCCCTCTGCCCGGTTGCGCAAGCGCAAAGTCTAGCATTAACGCCGTGAACAGGTCGCCCCGGCGGCCATTGCGCCGGCGGCGGCAAGGTTCACACTCAGCCTTTTCCAAGGAGGCCGCCATGAGCGACAACTATCTACTCAAGATGTACCAGAAAGCGGCGAAACTGCCCCGCGGCCGCCGGCTTTTCTCGATTATGTTCAGCCGCAAGGCGCCCTATTTCGGCACCATCAAACCGCTGATCGCGGAGCTGCGTCCGGATTACTGCAAGGTCACCTTCAAGAAGCGCAGGGCGGTGGAGAACCATATCGGCACCGTGCATGTGATCGCCATATGCAACGCCATGGAAGCCGCCATGGGGGCGCTGGCGGAAGCGTCGATTCCCAAGCACCTGCGCTGGATTCCCAAGGGCATGGACGTGCGCTATACCGCCAAGGCCACCTCGGACATCACCGCCATTGCCGAGGTCGCGCCGGGTGCCTGGGAAAACGGCCCCGAGTTGCCGGTGACGGTGACCGCGTACCGCGACGACGGCACCGTGGTGGTGGAAGGCACCATCCACCTGTGGGTCACCGAGAAACCCGCCCGCGAATAAAATCAGCGGCCCGGTCGGCGGCGCCGGCCAGGTTCGCCCGCGGGTCGATGCCGCTGCGTTTGCGCGGCGTGAGATCGTGATCGCCGTCGGGCACCCAGTGCAAGGTTACCCGGGACGGCAGGCTGTAGCCGGCCACTTCCGGGGGCTTTCCGAACGGGTCCCTCTCCCCCTGGCAAATCAGCACCGGCGCCGCCAGCGCCGGGAAATGATCCAGCCGCGTCTTTTCCGGTTTGCCGGGGGGATGGAAGGGGTAGCCGAACACCACGCACCCGTCCGGGGCGGTGTCCGGGTCCGCCGCCAGCATGGTCGCCATGCGTCCGCCCATGGACTTGCCGCCCACCCAGACCGGGCCCGGCGCCGTCCGGCGCACCTCGTCCAGCACCGCCTGGAAACACGCCATCAGCCGGGGGGCACGATCCGGCGGCGCCTTGATGCCTTCTTCGCGGCGCCGGGCCATGTAGGCGAACTCAAAGCGCGCCACCTCGATGCCGCGCTCCGCCAGCAGCCCCGCCATGGTCGCCATGAACGGGCTGTCCATGGGCGCGCCGGCACCGTGGGCCAGCACCAGGGTGGCGACGGGCGTGGCGGGCGCGCGGTTCCAGAGAAGTTCCGGCATCGGCGTTGATTCCTTTGTGCGGTTAAACCGGAGCCACAATGTGGCCGATCCCGACTCCCCTGTAAACGCGGGCGATATCAGGCCTCCCAGAGGTGCATCTGGCCGGCCAGGCCGGGCGGCCGGAACGCGCTGCTGTCCAGGGTGAAACTTTCCCGGGGCGCCAGGCCGTGGCGCTGGCAGGCCACCTGGAAACGGCGCGCCAGCAGTTCCGCCATCGGCCCCTGGCCGCGCTGCCGGTGGTGCCAGCGGCTGTCGTAGCTGGCGCCGCCGTGCATTTCCTTCAGCGCCGACATCACCCGTTCGGCCCGCTCCGGATAATGCCGCTGCAGCCATTCCTCCCACAGCGGCCCCACTTCATGGGGCAGGCGCAGGGCCACATAGCCGGCACTGCGGGCGCCGGCCGCCGCCACCTGCTCGACGATATCCTCCAATTCCTGATCGTTGATAAACGGAATCAACGGCGCCACCAGCACGGTCACCGGCACCCCGGCGCGGGCCAGCTCGCGCACCGTTTTCAGGCGCTCACGGCCACCGCTGGCACGCGGCTCCAGCTGGTTCTTGAGGCGGTTGTCCAGGGTGGTCACCGACACCGCCACCGAGGCCCGGCCCTCGACGGCCATCGGCGCGATCAGGTCCAGATCGCGCAGCACCAGCGCGCTTTTGGTGATCAGGCTGAAGGGGTGCCGGCATTCCGCCAGCACCTGCAGAATCTCCCGGGTTATAAGCCGCTCGCGCTCCACCGGCTGGTAGGGATCGGTGGCGGTGCCGATCACCAGCGGCCGGCAGCGATAGCCGGGTTTGCGCAGGGTGTCGCGTAGCACCTCGGCGGCGTTGTCCTTACAGAAAATCTCGGCCTCGAAGTCCTGCCCCGGAGAGAGGTCCACATAGGCGTGGTTGGGGCGGGCGAAACAGTAGATACAGCCGTGCTCACAGCCCCGGTAGGGGTTGATGCTGCTGTCGAAGTGCAGGTCCGGGCTCTGGTTGTGGGTAATGATCGACCTGGCCTGCTCCCGGTGGTAGCGGGTGGGCCGGGCGGTGTCCGCCTCGTCGCTGACCACGGTGGTGACCTGAAAGCGGCCGGGGTGCCGGCTGAGGGTGCCGCGGTTGGATGCGCTGGTGGCCATGCTGCCTCCAAATACTGATCATATGGACAGTATTATGGGCAGCCCACCGGGGAACCGCAACAGCGGATTAGTAAACCGGGTGAATCAGTGGGGCCGCACCGGCTGCACCAGCACCCAGGGCATCACGACCACGGTCCACAGCGCCTGGTCGGACTCGAACCAGGCCCGTGCCTGGTCGTCGGTGACGCCGCCCACGCGGCCCTGGTCACGCCACGGCTTGAGCTGCTCGGTCCGGTCTTCGGCGAACGCCACGGCCACTTCGATCAGATCCAGGTCGCCGGCCACGGCCACGGTCTGGCCGCGGGCAAAGAACGGCTGCAGCTCTTTCCAGTCCGCCTTGGCGGTTTCCTGGTTGAGTTTGGCTCTGAGAATGTCGCTGTCGGTGGGGTCGGCCATGACGTCTCCTGTTGGTGGCCCCGGCGCGGCTGGCGACCGGGCGGCGCCATTATCGCCCACGACGTTCGTAACGCAAGGGAGCGCTTGTGGGAGCGGAACTGAAGAGAGGGAAAAAGAGCGCCCGCCTGGGGAGGACGGGCGTCTGTACCGAAAGGAACGTCCGTGTTCTTTCGCGTCCTTGCCCGATCCAATATAAGAGCCCCGCCGGCTCTTACCTATAATCCATCGCCGTCAATCCGTGTAAGAGATTTGCTCATTGTCGGCGACGTTATTACCACCTGATCTCGGTACCGATGTCTGGGACCGGGTTGCCGTCGCGGTCGAACAGCGCCAGGGTGGCGCCGTTTTCGTCGACGCTGACGCGGGAGAAGGCGTCCCGGCTGTAGACCTCGCCGGGCACCGTGACCCGGCCCAGGGACGGCTTCCAGAGGCCGCGCAGGGTGTGGTGGTCACGGATCATCGGCCGGTACCAGCGGAACGCCATCAACGCGGTGGGCCAGAACAGGCCGGAGCAGATCCAGCCGTGTATCGGGTTCCGTCCGCGCCGGTCCAGGCGGGCGTACAGGGAGGCGTGCACGTCGCCGCTGAGCATCAGTAATCGCCGACAGCCGCTGTCGTGGATGGCGTCCACCAGCCGCTGGCGCTGGGCGGCGAAGCCTTCCCAGCTGTCCTGCCCGCGGAACGGCCAACGCTGCTCGGGAAACAGCGGCACCGAGGACACCAGGCATTTGACCCGGTCCGGCTCGTCCTCGAGCCAGGCCACCACCGCGTCCTCCTGGGCCCGGGACATGATTTTGCGTTGCCAGGGCCAGCGGCTGAGCACGCGCTCGGTGCGCAGATCCATCAGGAAGAAGTCCGCGCAGCCCCAGCGAAAGCGGTACCAGAGCGCGTCCGGGTCGCGCTCCAGGCGGGTGCCTTCCGCGTTCAGCGGCACCGCCGGGGAGTGCGAGGCCTGGTAGATCTGGTAGGCCTTCATGGCGGCCGGGTATTTGCTGGTCCACAGATCCGGATTGGCGCGCGCCGGCCAGTTATTCTCGATTTCGTGGTCGTCGAGGATCATGTGGTGGTTGTAGTTGGCCATCAGCCGGCGGATGTTGGGCTGGCCGAAACTCTGGCGGTAGAGGTCGAAATACTCCCGCTGGGAGGAAGCCGCCGCCACTTTCCAGGTGGAATCGGCGTACACCTGGTCGCCGCCGTAGAGGACGAAATCCGTGGGGCTGGCGGCGGCGTTGTCCGCCATGCGGCAGAAGATGCGGTCGGCCCGGCCGTCTTCCACCTCGTGGTCGAGCCCCACGAAGCGGTAACAGCAGGAGCCGAACAGGAAGCTCACCGGCGCCCGGGGCGAGGCCGGCGCGGTGCGGAAGTGGCCGGTGTTGACGTGGCCCCAGTCCAGTGCCTTGTCCTCGCTGTCCGCCGCCGCCACCGCGCCGGCCTGGAACTGATAGCGCCGCCCCGGCTCCAGGTCCTTCAGCACCACCACGCCGCTGCTGTCGAAGTTACCGTTGATGCGGAAATGCCTCGGCCCGCGCCAGCGCGTTTCGCCTTCCAGCCGCCAGCGTATGCGACCGTGCGGCGCCTTCTGGCCGGCCTTCAAGGTTCCGGCGGGCATCACGCCGAGAATACGAATGCTGGTTTGACCGGCGGTGCCCACGATCGGACCGACGACAAACGGCTCTACCCTGCTCTGCATTTAGTGTTCCCCCCGAAAGAGCGCGGATACGTCACTGATTGAGCCACCTCTTAAGCACTGCTAGCATCCAGAAAGATTACTTAGCGGGGTGGCGGTTATTTTGTTGCAAGATGCGGTATCTCACACCTTGCGGTTCGCCGCTCTGGTCCTGCTGCTCGGCGCCGCCGCCGGCCCGGCCCGCGGCGACGATGCCGCGGTGTTGACCTCACAAACCGAAACCCTGAAACCGTATCCGGCGGTTCGTTATTTTTGTAGCCCGGCGGCCGAATCACCGGCGCCGGAGCAGCTGTTCGGCAACCCCGAGGCCTGGCCCTGGCGGGCCACCGGCAACGAGATGGCCAACCTGGGGTTCACCGCTGATCACTGCTGGTTCCATTTGACCGTGCGCAACCAGGACAACGCCGAGAACGAATGGCGCCTGGTGGTGAACTACGCCCTGCTGGGGCAGTTGGACACCTATGTCCTAACCTCCGACGGCGAGCGCCTGGCGCACTTCAGCGCCGGCATGGACAGCGCCTTCAACGAGCGGGCCAGCGCCGAAGCGACGCCTTCTTTCCCACTGAACCTGCCCCCCGGCGAGCAGCGGGAGCTGTATCTGAAGGTGGTGTCCCCACACAGCATTCAACTGCCTCTGGAGTTGATGAGCAACCCCGCGTTCCAGTCCGCCACGCTGGCCCACACGCTGGTTCAGGGTTTGTTCTTCGGCGGCATGCTGGTGATGATTCTCTACAACCTGTCGCTGTTTTTCTCGATCCGGGAAAAGGCCTATCTGCTGTACGTGTGCTGGTCGCTGGCGATCACCCTGTTCATGGCGGTCCTGCACGGCTATGCGCAGAAGTATCTGTGGCCCGGCTCGGCGCTGATCAGCCAGTACATTCTGCATTACCTGCTGCCGCTGCTGGTGATTCTGCCGTCCCTGTTCACCTTGCACTTTCTCGGCCTACCGGAACGCTCCCCCCCGCTGGCGCGGCTGCTCAGAGGCCTGGTGGGCCTGGGCGTGGCCCTGCTGCTGGCGGCGCCGTTCGTAAGCCGGGAGCTGCTGATTCCGGTGGCGGTGCTGGCGATCCTGGCGATGGATTTAAGCATTCTGCTGATCGGCCTGCTGCGCACCCAGGCCGGCGACCCGGACGCGCGGGTGTTCACCCTGGCCTGGCTGTGCTTTCTGGTCGGCGCCGCCGCCATGTCGCTGAACAAGTACGGCATCGTGCCGCGCAACAGCTTCACCGAGAACCTGCTGCAGGTGGGTGTATTCCTGGAGGTGGTGCTGCTGTCACTGGCCCTGGCCCGGCGCATCAACCGCCTCAAGGAGGCCCACGCCCTGTCCGTGCGCGACAAGGCGGTGGCCGAGATGGACGCCTTCAAGGCCGGCGCGCGCAACCAGGCGAAAAGCGAGTTCCTGGCCACCATGAGCCACGAAATCCGCACGCCGATGAACGGCATCATCGGCATGACCGACCTGCTGCGGCGCACCACGCTCAGCGGCCAGCAGTCGCAATACGTGGACACCATCTACCAGTCCACCCAGTCGCTGGTGACGGTGATCAACGACATCCTGGATTACTCACGGATCGAATCCGGCAAGCTGGAGCTGGAGTATCAGGAAGTGGACGTGGAGCACCTGGTGGACGACTGCGTGCGGCTGTTCTCGCTGCGCGCGTCGGAAACCCGGGTGCCGCTTTACACCTTCATCGATTCCCGCGTGCCCCAGCGCATCCATACCGACCCGATCCGCGTGAAACAGGTGCTCACCAACCTGCTCAGCAACGCCTACAAGTTCACCGACCAGGGCCAGGTGGCCTTGCACCTGAGCATGCGCCAGCCCCCCGACGACCAGGGGCAGTGCGTGATGATGCTGGAAGTGGTCGACACCGGCATCGGCCTGGACGAGGCCCAGCAGCAGAACCTGTTCCAGGTGTTCAGCCAGGGCGCCCGCGGCAGCCGCCACAAGTCGCAGGGGGCCGGGCTCGGCCTGACCATCTGCAAACGGCTCACCGAGTTGCTGGGTGGGGAGATCGGCGTGTCCAGCTCACTGGGGCGCGGCGCCACCTTCTGGATCACCCTGCCGACCCGGGTCGGCGCCCCCAGCCGCGAGAAAAACCCGCTCGCCGGCCACCAGGTGATGATGATCAACGAGAACGCCTCGCTGTCGTTGAGCCTGTCTCAGCTGATGGCCCGCTGGGGGCTCGGCGTGATCGAGTTCGCCGACTGCGAGCAGGCCCTGGCGGGCCTCAGCGCGGACACCCTCCGGGCGGACATTCTGCTGGCGTCGGAGGCCAACCTGGCCCGGCGCGGCGAACTGATCCATATCCGCAACCGGCTGGGTGACCCGCCCCTGCTGATTCTCCAGGCCACCGGCGCGGAAATCACCGGCGAGCTGCCCGGCGACATGCTGCTGGTGGAGACGCCGGTGTCCTCGCGGGCGCTCAAGCACACGCTTTCCACCCAGCTGCAGGAGCGCCTGGACCAGGCCGAGCCCGCCGACAGCGCCCCCAGCGGCGCCTCGGAGCATCCCGGCCTGCGCCGTCTGAACGTGATGGTGGTGGAAGACAACGCCGTCAACCAGCTGGTGATCGACAGCATCCTGCGCTCCATCGGCATCCACGCCACGCTGCTCAACGACGGCGCCCAGGCCCTGCGCCGGGTCAGCGAGCGCCCCGGCAACTGGGACGTGATCTTCATGGATTGCGAAATGCCGGTGATGGACGGCTACCAGTCCACCCGCGAGATCCGTCTGTTCGAGCAGAGCCGGGACGTGGACCCCTGCTGGATCATCGCCCTGTCCGCCCACGCCGCCGGCGATTACGTGCAAAAGGCCCGCGACGCCGGCGTCGACGATTACCTCAGCAAGCCGGTGTCCCGCTCCCAGGTGTTGGAGGCGCTGCAGCGCAACCGGGCGCTGTCCGCCGGCGGCGACTGATCGCGACGGATGAAATGGCCGGCGCGGGCCAGTATCATGTCGGTTCGTTTTTCTGCCGACGTTGAAGTTCTCCATGAGCGAAGCACCCCGCAAGATACTGGTCACCAGCGCCCTGCCCTACGCCAACGGCCCGATCCATCTGGGCCACCTTCTGGAATACATCCAGACCGACATCTGGGTGCGCTTTCAGAAGCTGCGCGGCGAGCAGTGCCTGTACGTTTGCGCCGATGACGCCCACGGCACCGCCATCATGCTCAAGGCGGAAGAGAAAGGCATCACGCCGGAGCAGCAGATCGAGCAGGTGAAGGCCGAGCACGAGCGCGACTTCGCCGCTTTCCAGATCCGCTTCGACAATTACTACAGCACCCACAGCCCGGAGAACAAAGCGCTCTCGGAAATGATTTTCCAGCGCAACAAGGACGCCGGCTACATCCTGGAAAAGACCATCACCCAGCTCTACGACCCGGAAAAAGGCATGTTCCTGGCCGACCGGTTCGTGCGCGGCACCTGCCCCAAGTGCAAAACCGCCGACCAGTACGGCGACAACTGCGAGGCCTGCGGCGCCACCTATTCGCCGTCGGAGCTGATCGACCCGTATTCCGCGGTGAGCGGCGCCACCCCGGTGGAGAAAGAAACCACCCAGCTGTTCTTCGACCTGCCCAAGTTCGAGCCGCTGCTGCGTGAATGGACCCGCTCCGGCTCGCTGCAGGAAGGCGTGGCCAACAAGCTGCAGGAGTGGATGGAAGACCTGCAGCCCTGGGACATCTCCCGGGAAGCGCCCTACTTCGGCTTCGAAATCCCCGGCTACCCCGGCAAGTACTTCTATGTGTGGATGGACGCGCCGGTGGGCTACATGGCCAGCTTCCAGAATCTGTGCGAGCGTGAGGGCATCAATTTCGACGACTACTGGAAAGCGGATTCCGACGCCGAGCTGTATCACTTCATCGGCAAGGACATCATCAATTTCCACGGCCTGTTCTGGCCGGCCATGCTCGACGGCGCCGGCCTGCGCAAGCCCACCGCCATCTTCAGCCACGGCTTCGTCACCGTGAACGGCGCCAAGATGTCCAAATCCCGGGGCACCTTCATCATGGCGCGCACCTACCTGGATCATCTGGATCCGGAGTATCTGCGCTACTACTTCGCCGCCAAGCTGAACAGCCGGGTGGATGATTTCGACCTCAACCTGGAAGACTTCGCCCAGCGCGTGAACACGGATCTGGTCGGCAAGGTGGTCAACATCGCCAGCCGCACCGGCAACTTCGTCAAGAAATTTGGCGGCCGGCTCGGCGACGACCTGGATAACCCGCTGCTGACCCGCGAAGCCCAGGAGGCGGCGAGCCGCATCGCCGCCTTCTACGAACAGCGTGAATTCAGCAAGGCGATGCGCGAGATCATGAGCCTGGCCGACCACGCCAACGGCTACATCGCCGACAAGGCGCCCTGGAGCCTGGCCAAGGAAGACGGCAAGGAACAGGAGGTGCTGGCGATCTGCACCACCGCCCTGAACGTATTCCGGCTGCTGGTGCTGTACCTGAAGCCGGTGCTGCCGGGCCTGGCGGAACGCGCCGAGGCCTTCCTGGATATTCCGCCGCTGACCTGGGCGGACGCCGGCACCCTGTTGCTCGACCACCCGATCAACAAGTTCAAGCCGCTGCTGTCACGGGTGGACATGGCGCACATCGAAGCGATGCTGGCCGATTCCCGCGACACCAACCCGGCGGCCTCCGCCGGGGAAGCGGCGGCCCAGGACACGCCCGAGGAGGAAGACGACACCATCACCATCGACGACTTCCTCAAGGTCAAGTTGCGCGCCGCCCGCATCGCCAAGGCGGCGCCGGTGGAAGGTGCCGACAAACTGCTGCAGCTGACCCTGGACGTGGGCGAACTGGGCGAGCGCAATGTGTTCGCCGGCATCAAAAGCAAATACCGCCCGGAAGACCTGGAAGGCCGCATGGTGGTGCTGGTGGCCAACCTGGCGCCGCGCAAGATGAAGTTCGGCGTCTCCGAAGGCATGGTGCTGGCCGCCGGCCCCGGTGGCGACGATATCTTCCTGCTCAGCCCGGACAATGGCGCTCAGCCCGGGATGGAAGTGCGCTGAGGCCTCGCTGGGGCCATAAAATTGTGGGCGCTTGCCTTGCAAACGAAAGGCCGGCTTTGCCGGCCGGCAGGATCCCAGAGGCGCTGGCATAAAAAAACCGCGGCCGGTTGGCCGCGGTTTTTTTTGGTTCCGTGGCGCCCGCGCGGGGCGCCGTTCGGGCAGGGGGTTTACCGACCGCCCTGCTGACCGCCTTGCTGCTGACGCATCTGTTCCTGCATCTGACGCATCTGCTCACGCTGCTGCTGAGCACGCTTTTCCAGGGTGGCACGCTGCTCTTCGGTAAGCGTGTCCTGGATACGGGCCTGCAGAAGCACGCTCTCGGCGGTCACATCGCCGGTCAGCTCGCCCAGCTCTTCCGCGTTATCGCGGATTTCGCCTTCGTCATAGTCCGGACCGATCTGGTCGCTCAGAGCCTGTTGCAGCTGCTGCGCTTCCTTACGCATCTCGGTGATCTTGCCTTCGGAATCCTTGATCATTTCCCGCAGTTCCTGCTTCTGGTCGTCGTTCAGATCGACCATTCGATCCAGCTGGTCCACCTGATCGCCCTGCTGCTGGCCGGGGGCCGCTTGCTGAGCGGTGGCGGTGGCACTGAGACCGAGGGCCAACAGGACCATCAGGCTCATTTGCTTTAAGCTCGTCATAGAGATCTCCCAGACGTTGTATGCACATGGTGTCAATTCGTGAACGGGTCACGCTACCGGATCAGGCAACGCGACGTCACCCCCGGTTCCCCAGGCTTCACCGGACGGCCTCCTCCGACCCCCGGGTCACGGCTGTGCAGCCGAGTCATGACGCGAGGTCCAGCGGGACACCTCGGAAACGGAAAATTTTGCTAAACTCGCCGTTCCCAAGCTCGAACCGACCCTAATTGATGACTGAATACCTCCTCATCCTGATCAGCGCGGTGCTGGTGAACAACTTCGTCCTGGTGCAGTTCCTAGGCCTGTGCCCGTTCATGGGCGTCTCCAATAAGGTGGAGACCGCCATGGGCATGTCGCTGGCGACCACCTTCGTGCTGACCCTGTCATCGGTGCTCGCCTACCTCACCTGGGCCTATATCCTGGTGCCGTTCGAGCTGGAGTACCTGCGCACCATCAGCTTCATTCTGGTGATCGCGGTGGCGGTGCAGTTCACCGAGATGTTCGTCAAGAAAGCCAGCCCGCTGCTGTACCGGGTGCTGGGCGTGTTCCTGCCGCTGATCACCTCCAACTGCGCGGTGCTGGGCGTGGCGCTGCTCAATGTGCGTCAGAGCGACGCCACCTTTATGAGTTCCCTGACCTACGGCCTGGGCGCCGCCCTGGGCTTCTCGCTGGTACTGATTCTGTTCGCCGCCATGCGTGAACGGATCGCCGTGGCCGATGTGCCCGAGGCCTTTCGCGGCCCCAGCATCGGTCTGATCACCGCCGGGCTGATGTCCCTGGCGTTCATGGGCTTTTCCGGGTTGATCAAGTTATGACCACGGTACTGATCGCCATCGCCGCCCTGCTCGGGCTGGCGGCGCTGTTCGGCGCCGTGCTCGGCTACGCCTCCGAGAAATTCAAAGTGGAAGGCGACCCCATCGTCGAGCAGATCGACGCCCTGCTGCCGCAAACCCAGTGCGGCCAGTGCGGCCACCCCGGCTGCCGCCCCTACGCCGAGGCCATCGCCGAGGGCGAAGAGCACAACCGCTGCCCGCCCGGCGGCGAAACCACCGTGGAAGCGCTCGCCGACCTGCTCGGCCGCGAGGTGCTGCCGCTGGACAACGAGGGCGCCGAGGACGCCAGCGTGGAGCGCGTGGCCTACATCCGCGAGGACGAATGCATCGGCTGCACCAAGTGCATTCAGGCCTGCCCGGTGGACGCCATCGTCGGCGCCGCCAAGCAGATGCACACGGTGATCGCCGACGAGTGCACCGGCTGCGACCTGTGCGTGGACCCCTGTCCGGTGGACTGCATCGACATGATCGAGCGCCCGGTGACCCTGGCCACCTGGACCTGGGACCGGCCCGCCGGCATCGGCCGCCGTCCGGAACAGCGCATAGAGGTGGTGAACCTGTGAGAGCGAACCTGTCCCTGTTCCAGCGTCTGCTGCCCGGTGCGCGCCGCGCGCCGGTGTATGACTTCCCCGGCGGGGTGCACCCCGCCGAACACAAAACCGTGTCCAACCGGACGCCGATCGCGCCGGGGCCGAGGCCGGCGCAGCTGGTGCTGCCGCTGAACATGCACCTGGGCGCCCCGGCCCGGCCCATCGTGGCGGTGGGCGACCGGGTGTTGAAGGGGCAGATGCTGGCCGAGCCCGCCGGCGCCGTCAGCGCCGCCCTGCACGCGCCCACCTCCGGCACCGTGGTGGCCCTGGGGCCACGCCCGATTCAGCACCCCTCCGGCATGGACGCGCTCTGTATCGTGCTGGAGCCGGACGGCGAGGACCGCTGGGCGGAGCGCCGGCCGGTGGCCGACCACACCCGGCTGGGCCCGGGCAAGCTGATCGCCCTGCTGCGCGACGCCGGGGTCGCCGGCCTGGGCGGCGCCGGCTTCCCCACCAGCGTCAAGGTGAACCTGGGCGACCATCAGCGCGTCGAGCAGCTGATCATCAACGCGGTGGAGTGCGAGCCCTACATCACCGCCGACGACCGCCTGATGCGCGAACGGGCGGACGAAATCGTGCTCGGCATTCAGATTCTGCAGTACCTGCTCAACCCCCACGACACCCTGATCGGCATCGAGGACAACAAGCCCGAAGCCATCGCCGCCCTGCGCGCCGCCTGCGCCGACAGCGACGTGGAAGTCCGCGTGGTGCCCACCAAATACCCTTCCGGCGGCGAAAAACAGCTGATCCAGCTGCTCACCGGCAAGGAGGTGCCCAGCGGCAGCATCCCCGCCCAGTGCGGCGTGGTGTGCCAGAACGTGGGCACCGCCTGGGCGGTAAAACGGGCAGTGCACGACGGCGAACCGCTGCTGTCGCGCATCACCACCGTCACCGGCGACGCCGTGGCGCGCCCCGGCAACTACGAAGTGTGGCTGGGCACCCCGGTGGCCGACCTACTGCACCACGCCGGCGTGGACAAGGAGCGGCTCGGCCGTCTGGTCATGGGCGGCCCGATGATGGGCTTTACCCTGCACGATCCCTCCGTGCCGGTGGTCAAGACCAGCAACTGCGTGATCGCCGCCAGCGCCGAGGAACTGCCGGAACCGCCGCCGGAGCAGGCGTGCATCCGCTGCGGCGCCTGCGCCGAGGTGTGCCCGGCCAACCTGCTGCCGCAACAGCTCTACTGGTACGCCAAGACCGACGACTTCGAGCGCGCCCAGCACCACAACCTGATGGACTGCATCGAGTGCGGTGCCTGCGCCTATGTGTGCCCCAGCCATATTCCGCTGGTGCAGTACTACCGCTACGCCAAGGGGGAAATCCGCACCCAGGCCGCCGAGCAGATCAAGGCGGACCGCGCCCGGGAGCGTTTCGAGGCGCGCCAGGCCCGGCTGGAGCGGGAACAGGCGGAGAAGGAAGCCCGCCGCCGCGCCCGTCTGGAGGCCAACCGCAAGAAGCAGGAAGCGGCGACCGACAGCGGCGCCGGCGACGAAAAGCTGGCGGCGCTGAAGAAGGAAGTGGGCCAGGCGTCCAGCGCCTACAAAGCGGCGGTGAAAGCGGCCAAGACCGCCGAAGCCCAGGAAGCGGACAACGCCGCCGAGCTGCGCGCCCGGGCCGACAGCCTCAAAGCGGAAGCGGACCGGGCCAAGGCGGCCCTGCGCGACGCCAAGGCCGCGGCCCCGGCGCCGGCGGCGGCGCCCGCCGAATCCACCGCCCTGGCGGACCTGAAGAAAGCAGTGGGCGAGGCCTCCAGCGCCTACAAGGCGGCGGTGAAAGCCGCCAAGACCGCCGAAGCCGAGGAAGCGGACGACGCCGCTGAATTACGCGCCCGGGCCGACACTCTGAAAGCGGAGGCGGACCGCCTGAAGGCCGAGTTGCGCGACGCCAAGGCGGCCCAGGGGCCGGCGGCCGCCCCCGCCGCGCCGGCGCCGTCGACGCAGGACAAGGACACCGCGGCGGAGAAACCGGCCGCCGCCGGGGCCGCGCCCAAGGCCGCTGGGGATGACCAGGCCGCCGCCAAGCGCCAGAAGCGCCTGAAAGCCCTGAAAACCGCCTACAACATGGCGCACAAACAGTACAAGGAAGCCCACGCCGCGGTGGAACGGGCCGAGCGCGCCGGCCAGGAGAGCGATGAGGCCCTCGCCGCCATGCACGCCAAGGTGGAGAAACTGAAAGCCAAGGCGGACCACTGCCGCGACGCCCTGGACGCGCTGGTGGAGCAGGCCAAGGCGGATATCCTCGCCCACACCGGCAAGGACCTGAAAACCCTGAAGCTGGACGCGGCCCGGGCGGAAAGCGCCCTGCGCGACAAGGCCGACGAGCTGGAGCGGCGCCGCGACACCTCCGACGCGGACACCCTGGAAACCCTGAATTCGGAATTGGACGCTTTGCAAGAACACGCGCAACTGACCCGCCTGGCGCTGAAAACCGCCGTGGAAGAACAGGGGCTGGTGGAAGAATGAGCCTGATCAACGCCCCTTCCCCGCACACCAGCCGGCACACCGACACCGGCGCCGTCATGCGCCAGGTGGTCTATGCCACCCTGCCCGGCCTGGCGGCGCTGGTCTGGCAGTTCGGCCTGGGCAGCCTGCTCAACGTGCTCTGGGCGGTGCTGGTGGCGGTGGTCTGCGAGGCCCTGTTCCTGCGCGCCCGGGGCAAGCCGGTGGCGTTTTATCTGAAGGACTGGAGCGCGGTGGTCACCGCCGTGCTGCTGGGCCTGGCGCTGCCGCCCACCGCGCCCTGGTGGCTGACCCTGATCGGCGTCGGCTTCGCCATCGTGGTGGCCAAGCAGCTCTATGGCGGTCTGGGCATGAACCCGTTCAACCCGGCGATGATCGGCTATGTGCTGTTGCTGATCTCTTTCCCGGTGGCGATGACCCAGTGGATCGCGCCCGGCGAGGCGCCCGCCCCGGCGGACAGCCTCGCCCTGTTCCTCGGCCAGGCGCCGGCGGACGCCTTCACCGGCGCCACGCCGCTGGACACTTTCCGCACCTGGGCCGGCGACGCCGAGGCGCTGGCCGGCCGCGACATTCTCGCCGGGCAGCTGGCGGGCCCCGGCTGGGAGACCGTTAATCTGGCGTTCCTGCTCGGCGGCCTCTACCTGCTGGCGCGCCGTATCATCACCTGGCAGATCCCGGTGGCGTTCCTGGCCGGCCTGGCGCTGCCGGCGCTGATCGCCCACCAGGTGGACGCGGCGCGCTTTGCAGGCCCGCTGTTCCACCTGTTTTCCGGCGGCGCCATGCTGGGCGCGTTCTTCATCGCCACCGACCCGGTGAGCGCCGCCACCAGCCGCCTGGGCCGGTTTATCTACGCGCTGCTGATCGGCCTGCTGATCTGGGTGATCCGCACCTTCGGCGGCTACCCGGACGCGGTGGCGTTCGCGGTGCTGCTGCTCAATCTGTCGGCGCCGTTTATTGATTACTACACCCAGCCGCGCGCCTACGGGCACCGCAAGGCGAACAAGGGGGCCAACCCATGATCCGCCAGGCGATAACCCGCAACGCCGTGATCCTGGGGCTGTTCGCCATCGGCACCGCCGCCGCGCTGGCGCTGACCAACCAGGCCACCCTGCCGCGGGTGGAGTGCAACCGCCAGAACGCCCTGATCGCGTCTCTGGCCCAGGTGATGCCCGACGACCGTCACGACAATGTGCTGATCACGGACCGCATTGAAGTGCGTGACCCGCTGCTCGGCAACGGCGCGCAGCATATCTACCGGGCCCGCCGCGACGGCGCGCCGTCCGGCGCGGTCATCGAAGCCACCGCCCCGGACGGCTATGGCGGCGCCATTGATCTGATCGTGGGTGTGGACACCGACGGCCGCGTGCTGGGCGTGCGGGCGGTGCCGCCGCACAACGAAACCCCGGGCCTGGGCGACAAAATAGAACGGCGCAAATCCGACTGGATCACCACCTTCAACGGCCGCTCCCTGACCAACCCGGACGACGCCGGCTGGGCGGTGAAGAAAGACGGCGGCAGCTTCGACAGCTTCACCGGCGCCACCATCACCCCGCGCGCCGTGGTCGGCGCCGTGCACCGCGCCCTGCTTTATTTCCGTGATCACAAAGAGCCGGTGTTCCAGGCACCGGCCACCGACGACGCGCCAGACAGCATGAGGGAGGCCTGCCGTGGCTGAGACCGACTACCGGAAAATCACCCTCGACGGGCTCTGGAACAACAACCCGGCCACCGTGCAGATACTCGGCCTGTGCCCGCTGCTGGCGGTCACCGGTACGGTGGTCAACGCCCTGGGGCTGGGGCTGGCCACGCTGGTGGTGCTGATGGGCTCCAACGGCGCCGTGTCGCTGATCCGCGGCTATGTCACCGACGCGGTGCGGCTGCCCGCCTTCGTGATGATCATCGCCGCTCTGGTGACGGTGATCGAAATGCTGATGCGCGCCTTCACCTTCGAGCTGTACGAAATCCTGGGTATTTTCATTCCCCTGATCGTCACCAACTGCACCGTGCTGGGCCGCGCCGACGCCTTCGCCAGCAAGAACCCGGTGCTGCCCTCGCTGCTGGACGGCTTCATGATGGGCGCCGGCTTCCTGGTGATCCTGGTGATTCTCGGCGGCATGCGCGAGCTGATCGGCCAGGGCACGCTGTTCGATAACATGCAGTTATTGCTCGGCCCCGCCGCCTCCGGCTGGCGCCTGGAAGTGTTCCCGGACTACCCCGGCTTCCTGTTCGCGGTGCTGCCACCGGGCGCCTTTATCGGCCTGGGGCTGATCATCGCCGGCAAGAACGTTATCGACCGGCGCCTCAAAGCCGCCCGCAAGGCCCGGCAAGCGGACCAGCCCACCGCCAGCCGGCGGGTACGCACCACCGGCAAGGTGAGCTGAAAAGCGGGTGATCGGGCCAACACGGTTGCCGTTCTAATGTCGTAGCCCCAGTGATCTGGTTCAAAAGCACGACGCTTTTAACAGCGTTATACAACTTTCACCGGGCTTCCCGGGTAAAAATAGCGCCCACTACGTTAAAGCGCGCGCCAGTGATCGGCGCATGCCAAGAATCAGAAAGGAGGCCATTATGAAAACAGCAGCAACCGTGGCACTCGCCGTGGTAGGCACCGTGGCCGTCGCCGGTGTCGGTTACGGCGGCTATCAGGCGCTCAACGACGAAGGCCCTTACGCCGAAGTGGTCAACGTGGAGCCCGCCACCAAAACCTGGCAGGAACCCAACCAGCGTTGCGAGCAAGTCACCGTGCAGCGGCAGAAACCGGTCAAGGACAAACACCAGATCGCCGGCAGTGCCATCGGCGCGGTGGTGGGCGGTGTTATCGGCCACCAGTTCGGTGGCGGCAGCGGCAAGGACGTGGCCACCGCCGCGGGCGCCGTGGCCGGCGGTTACGCGGGCAACAAGGCGCAGGAACGCATCCAGGAAGGCAACACCTACACCACCACCGAAGAGCGCTGCCAGACCATTATGGAAACCCGCAGCGAACAGGTCGGCTACAACGTCACCTACCGCTTCGACGGCCAGACCCAGACCGTGCGCATGGAAAACGAACCCGGCGACCGCCTGCCGGTGGAAAACGGCCGGGTGGTGACCGACTAAGGCGCCCCGGAAGCGCACCACGCCAGCACCCACCGGGTGGCGTCGCCGCCCGGTTCCCCCTTCGTTATACTGTCCGTTTTTCGCCAGCGAACCCGACGCCATGAATCGCGAAAAACGCACCGAAATCTTCCGGCGGTTGCGCGAACAGCGACCGCACCCCACCACCGAGCTCTATTTCACCACGCCGTTCGAGCTGCTGGTGGCCGTGGTGCTGTCCGCCCAGGCCACCGACGTGGGCGTCAACAAAGCCACCGCAAAACTCTTCCCGGTGGCCAACACGCCCCACGCCATCCGCGCCCTGGGCGTGGACGGCCTCAAAACCTACATCAAGACCATCGGCCTGTTTAACTCCAAGGCCGCCAACATCATCAAACTCTGCGACCAGCTGATCGAACAGCACCACGGCGAAGTGCCGCGCTCCAGAGCCGCCCTGGAAGCACTGCCCGGTGTCGGGCGCAAAACCGCCAACGTGGTGCTGAACACCGCCTTCGGCGAGCCCACCATCGCCGTGGACACGCACATCTTCCGGGTCTCGAACAGGACGCGCATCGCGCCGGGAAAAAACGTGGTGGAGGTGGAGCAGCGGCTGATGCGGACCGTGCCGGAAGAGTTCAAGCGGGACTGCCACCACTGGCTGATTCTGCACGGGCGCTACACCTGCGTGGCGCGCAAACCCAAGTGCGGCGAGTGCCTCATCGCCGACCTCTGCGAGTTTCCGATCACCAAGCGTCCGAGCTGAGTCCGACCTCTCCAGAAAGCCCGCACCGGGATCGCGCTTGTGGGAGCGGGCCTGTGGGAGCGGGCCCCGCCCGCGAAAGGGTGGCTGTCAGCCACCCGGCAGGATTCCAGAAACTTTTCTCTCCAGAGAGGCCGCACCGGGATCGGGTGGGCCCGTCCAGGACCGTGTTTGGCCAGGGATGGCCAAACGCCGAGCCTACAGGGATGTACTCGTGGCGTGTCCTGGACGGGCCCACCCGATCCCGGCGCTCCTTGGGAGATTCGCCGCCACAAACCACACTTCGTAGAAAGGTCCAGGCGGTGTTCTGACCCGTGGCGGTGCCGCTGCCAAGTGAGCGGGGCAATGGTGGTGCCTGGAGGGAGCTGTTTGGCCAGGGATGGCCAAACTAACAGCGGCCAGGGACGGCTTGAGCGGTCCCGGAAGGCACCACCATTGCACCGCGTCTCGGATACGAAGCTCCGACCGCCGGAACAATATAAGTCTCTGGAATCCTGCCGGGAGCTTTGCTCCCTTTCGCGGGCGGGGCCCGCTCCCACAAGCGCGCTCCCGCAAGGTATCGGTCATTCTCCGTCGCTGACGGAGATGAATATAAAAAGCCGGCCGTCCCGGGGAAAGGACGGCCGGTGAAAGCGGAATGACGGAAGAGCGGGCGGCATTCCGCGTCAACGGTCTACAGCACTCAGAGACTCAGCCGGTCACGGATCCGCGACAACGTCATCTCGCCGATGCCCTTCACCGCCATAAGCTGATCGACGGATTCGAACGGCCCTTCCCGGTCGCGCCAGGCCACGATCGAGGCGGCGGTCTTGGGGCCGATGCCTTTCAGGGTCTGCAGCTCTTCCACCCCGGCGTTGTTCAGGCTCACCGTGGTGTCCACGGCGGCGGCACCGTCGCCGGCGCCCTCCGCTTCGGGGGCGGCCTGGGCGGCGGGCAGGCCGCCGGCAAGCAGCATCAGGCTGAGTAGCAGGGTTTGATACAGTTTTCGTCCATGGAGCTTCATCGTCCTTCCTCCTTATCGGTTTGGGTTAGGACGTTCTACTCTAGGCGGGACGAAGCGGCGGGGCTGTAAGCCTGCGCGGTGACTTTTCGCGCTCTGATCAGGAAAGACTTTGTAGGATATCGTCGACCGCGGCCGTGGGATTTTCCGCACGGGTGATCGGGCGTCCGATCACCATGAAGTCCACGCCCCATTCGCGGGCCTGGGGCGGCGTTACTACCCGGCGCTGGTCGTCGCCGGCGCTGCCGGCCGGACGAATGCCGGGGGTTACCAGGGCGAAATCGTCGCCGCAGGCGGCGCGCAGCATGGCGGCCTCGCGGGCCGAGCAGACCACGCCGTCGAGACCGCTGTCGCGGGTCAGGGCCGCCAGGCGGCGGACCTGGTCCTCGGGTTCGTGGTCGATGCCGATTTCCTGAAGGTCGGCCCGTTCCTGGCTGGTGAGCACGGTGACCGCGATCAACAGCGGCGGACGCTCATGGCCGACCAGCGCCTCACGGGCGGCGAGCATCATGCGGCTGCCGCCGCTGGCATGGACGTTGACCATCCATACGCCCAGGTCGGCGGCGGCCTTGACGGCGCCCGCCACGGTGTTGGGAATGTCGTGGAATTTGAGGTCCAGGAACACCTGGAAGCCTTTGTCGTGGAGGGCGCGCACCACGTCCGGTCCGCCGCGGGTGAACAGCTCCTTGCCCACCTTGACCCGCACCTTGGCCGGGTCGAGCCGGTCGGCCATCGCCAGCGCCTGGTCCGGTTGCGAGTAATCCAGGGCGACGATAATGGGGCTGGCGACGGTCACGGCTTAATCTCTCCTTCGGAGCGGGGTTTGATGGTGCCCCAGCGGCGGCAGCTGGGGCAGCGCCACTGCAGCAACGGGGTCTGGAACCCGCAGCGGCGGCACTGATAGATGGTTTTACCGCTGGTCAGCCGCTCGGTGAGGGCTTTGAGCAGGCCCAGGTGCTCGCGGGCCTCGCCTTCCGCCGACCCTTGCAGGTTCATGTCGATCAGGCGGTGCAGGCCGAGCACCGTGGGGTTGGCCTGCATGTAGTCGGCGATGAACTGCCCGGCCTCGCGGTCGCCGTAGCGCTCGCGCAGCTGCTCGGACAGCAGCAGCACCCGAGCGGTGCTGGGTGTCTCGGCGCTGTAATCGGCGAGCATGCGGATAAAGTCCTCTTCTTTCTCCAGTGCCTGATAGCACTGGCGCAACTCGCTGAGCACCTCGTCAAAGAAGTCCGGATCCTGTTTCCAGATGCGGCGGAACGCGTCGATGGCCGCATTCCAGTCTTCCTCGCGCATTTCCAGGCGCCCCTGCAGGACGCTGGCGCGGACGCAGTTCTTGTCGAAGCCGAGGGCGCGGCGCAGCATGCGGCGTGCCGGGTTGAGCTCGCTGCGGGCGATCTGCGCTTCCGCTTCCTCGCAGCAGTAGTGGGCCAGCACCGGGGCGATCTTGGGCTGCGATTTAACCAGGTGCTCGCCCATGGAGATGGCGTTGGTCCAGTCACGCTCCTGCTCGTACAGGTAGGTGAGCTGGCGAATCACCTGCTCGCGCTTTTCGCACTCCTGGTCGAGCATTTCCAGCAGCACTTCCTCGGCCCGGTCGAACAGGCCGCCGGCCAGGTAGTCCTCGGCCAGCTCCAGCTGAATCTGCTCCTGGGTGGCGCGTGGCAGCTCGCCCTGCTCGAGAAGGTGGGAGTGAATCAGGGTGGCGCGGTCGAATTCGCCGCGCTTGCGGAACAGGCGCGCCATGCTGAGGTGCGTTTCCAGGGTCTGGTCGTTGACCTCCAGGCTGTTGAGCAGGGCCTGCACCGCCTTGTCCGGCTCTTCGTTGAGCAGAAAATTCAGGCCGGCCACGTACTCCTGGGACAGCGAATCCATGCGCCGGCGCTGGCGGCGTTTACCTTCACGCCGGCCGAGGAAAAAGCCCGTGGCGATGGCGAAAAAGAACAGCGGAATAAGCCAAAGCGGTTCGCTCATGAACGGGGTCCGAACAGGCCGCGCAACCCTTTCAGGCCCAGGCCGGTGACCAGCCCCGCCAGCAGGCCGAGGGCCAGCAGCACCACCACCAGTGCGCCCAGCGTCACCTGGTATTGCCAGTCGGCGACGGGCACCGCCAGGGTCACCGGCTGGGTGTTGGCGGTGACGAACAGGAAAGCCGCCATGAAGATCAGCAGCAAAACCAGAATCAGAAAAATACGGTAAAGATTTCGCATCACATCGTCCTGCTGGGGCGATCAGCCGTTGACGGCTTCGCCGGGGGCGTCATCGGCGTTGCGTTTCTCGTCGCCATGGGTTCCGGACGACGCGTCGAACATGGAGTCGTTGACCCGTTCGCGCAGCTCTTTACCGGATTTGAAATGGGGAACGTACTTGCCATGCAGCTTTACGCTGGCGCCGGTCTTGGGATTACGGCCCACGCGAGGTGCACGGAAATGAAGGGAAAAACTGCCGAAACCGCGTATTTCGATGCGGCCCCCTTCAGCGAGGGTGTCGGCCATGTAGTCAATCAGGGTTTTTACGGCGAGCTCCACATCCCTGGGAGACAATTGCTGGTTTTCCTTGGAAATACGGGCAATCAGTTTCGATTTGGTTAACGCTGACGCCATTGCAACCTACTCCCCTGGGCTCCCTGCCCAAGCGGGGCCGGCCTGATGGCCGGCCCCCGGGAGGAGCCGTTATGACTCGTTGCTGTTTTCCATCTGCTTCTTGATCAGATCACCAATGGTCTTGGGCGCGTTGGCGTCCGGACCCTGGGTATCCAGTGCTTCCTTGTCCTGCACCTGATCTTTGGCGCGTACGGACAGGGTGATCACACGGTTCTTGCGATCCACGTTGGTGATGCGGGCTTCCACCTCGTCACCGACGCTGAGCACTTCGGTCGCATCGTTGACCTTGTCGCGGCTGAGTTCGCTGGCACGCAGGGATGCTTCCACGTTTTCAGCCAACTCCACGGTGGCGCCCTTGGCGTCCACTTCCGTTACCTTGCCTTTAACGATGGTGCCCTTCTCGTTTGCAGCAACATACTGAGCAAACGGATCATCTGTCAACTGCTTGATTCCAAGGGAAATTCTTTCCCGCTCGGCATCAATGGACAGTACCACGGTTTCCAGCTCGTCGCCCTTGTTGAAGTTGCGCACCGCCTCTTCGCCCTGCTCTTCCCAGGAGATGTCGGACAGGTGCACCAGGCCGTCGATGCCGCCTTCCAGGCCGATGAAGATACCAAAATCGGTGATCGACTTGATCTTGCCGCTGATGCGGTCGCCTTTCTGGTAGTTCTCGGAGAAGGATTCCCACGGGTTGGACTGGCACTGCTTGATGCCCAGGGAGATACGACGACGGTCTTCGTCGATGTCCAGGATCATCACTTCCACTTCGTCGCCGATCTCGACAACCTTGGACGGGTGGATGTTCTTGTTGGTCCAGTCCATCTCGGACACGTGCACCAGGCCTTCCACGCCCTCTTCGATTTCCGCGAAGCAGCCGTAGTCGGTGAGGTTGGTGACACGGGCCTTGACGCGGGCACCTTCCGGGTACTTCTGCACGATATCGTGCCAGGGATCTTCGCCCAGCTGCTTGAGACCCAGGGACACACGCATCTTCTCGCGGTCGAACTTGAGGACCTTGATCTCGATTTCCTGGCCCACTTCGACGATTTCGCTGGGATGCTTGATGCGCTTCCAGGCCATGTCGGTGATGTGCAGCAGGCCGTCGATGCCGCCCAGGTCGACGAACGCGCCGTAGTCGGTCAGGTTCTTGACGATACCCTTGACGACCATGCCTTCCTGCAGAGACTCGAGCAGCGCTTCGCGCTCGGCGGAGTGCTCGGCTTCCATGACCGCGCGGCGGGACACCACCACGTTGTTACGCTTGGGATCGAGCTTGATGACCTTGAAATCCAGGTCCTTGCCTTCCAGGTGGGTCACGTCGCGTACCGGACGGATGTCCACCAGGGAACCGGGCAGGAACGCGCGGATCGGGCCGATATCGACGGTGAAGCCACCCTTCACCTTGCCGGAAATCTGACCTTTGACGATCTCGTCTTTGTCGAAAGCCACTTCCAGTTCGCCCCACACTTCGGCGCGCTTGGCCTTTTCGCGGGACAGACGGGTGAAGCCCATGCCGTCATCGATAGCGTCAACCGCCACTTCCACTTCATCGCCTTCGGCGATTTCCAGTTCACCGGTTTCGCTGATGAACTCGCCGCGGGCGATGATGCCCTCGGACTTGAGGCCGGCGTTAACGGTCACCCAGTCGCTGTCGATGGCGACCACGGTGCCTTTGATGATGGAACCACGGGCAACGTCGAGGTCCTTAAGGCTTTCTTCAAAAAGTTCGGCAAAAGATTCAGTCATGGAGAAGTCTCACGGATACACATACCAACCAGCAGGCATGGGTTATTACTAAAAGGCCACCGCCCCAAGCTGGTTTACTGTCAGGGGCCGGGCGACCTGTCACTTAACACTCATTGCGGGAGCGGCCCTGCCCGCGGACCCCGCGTAATCGGGGTTGCCGCGGCCAGGGCCGCTCCTACGGATGAATACGGTTTTACCGCCTTCAGACCAGAGATCGGCGGGCGGCCTCATCGAGAATCGCGTCCACCACCTGTTCCACGGAGAGCGAGGTGGAATCGATCTCCACCGCGTCATCAGCGGGCTTCAGCGGTGCCACATCGCGGTTCATGTCCCGGTCGTCCCGGGTCTGGATGTCCTCGATAAGGGTCGCGAGGGTAGCATCAAAGCCCTTTTCCTTCAACTGGGCGTAGCGCCGGCGGGCGCGCTCCTCGGCGCTGGCGTTGAGGTAGATCTTGAGCGGCGCGTCCTGGAATACCACCGTGCCCATATCACGGCCGTCGGCCACCAGGCCCGGGCTCAGGGCGAAGGCCCGCTGGCGGGCGAACAGCGCGTCGCGCACCGGCTGCAGCACGGCCACCTGGCTGGCCATCTCGCCCACTTCCTCGCGGCGGATGTCGGCGCTCACGTCCTCGCCGTCGAGCACCACGGCGGTGTCGCCGTTCTGCTCGCGGAACACCACCGGCAGGTTCTCGGCGAGCCGGATCAGCGCCGGCTGGTCATCCAGGGCCACGCCCTGGCGGGTGGCGTACAGCCCCAGCACCCGGTAGAGAGCGCCGGAGTCGAGCAGGTGCCAGGCCAGCCGGGCGGCCACCAGGCGCGCCACGGTGCCCTTGCCGGAGGACACCGGGCCGTCGATGGTGATGATCGGGATCATGCGTTCTCCTTGGATGCGTGCACCTCCAGGTCGAGACCGGCGCCGCGGGCAAGATCCGCGAAGCCCGGGAAGCTGGTGGCCACGTTGGCGCAGCGGCGGATGGTGATGGGCGCCGAGGCGCGCAGCGCCGCCATGGCGAAACTCATGGCGATACGGTGATCGCCGTGGGAATCCACCTCGCCGCCGCCGAAGGGGCCGCCGACGATGCGGATGCCGTCCTCATAGACTTCATGCTCCACGCCCAGCGCCGCCAGGCCGTCCGCCATCACCTGAATGCGGTCGGACTCCTTGACGCGCAGCTCCTCGGCGCCGCGCAGCACGGTTTCGCCCTGGGCGCAGGCGGCGGCGATGAAGATCGCCGGAAACTCGTCGATGGCCAGCGGCACCAGCTCCCGGGGGATCTCGATGCCCTGCAGCGGCGCGCTCCTGACCACCAGGTCGGCCACCGGCTCACCGCCGGAATCGCGCGGGTTCTCCAGGCGGATGTCCGCGCCCATCAGCTTGAGAATGTCGATCACCCCGGTGCGCGTCGGGTTCACCCCCACATGGGGCAGGGTCAGCTCGCTGCCTTCGGCGATGGAGGCGCCGACCAGGAAGAACGCCGCCGAGGAGATGTCCGCCGGCACGTCCAGGGGGCCCGCCGCCAGCGGCGTGCCGCCGGTCACCGTGCTGGTGGCGCCGTCGCGCCGCACCGGCACGCCGAACCCGCCCAGCATCCGCTCGGTGTGGTCGCGGGTGGGGGCCGGCTCGGTCACCGAGGTGTCGCCCTCGGCGTACAGGCCCGCCAGCAGCACCGCCGACTTCACCTGGGCGGACGCCATCGGCAGCGGATAGTGGATGCCCTTCAGCGTCTGGCCGCCGTGGATACGCACCGGCGGGCGGCCGCCCTCGCCGGTGTCGATGCGCGCGCCCATTTCCCGCAGCGGGCCGGCGACCCGCTCCATGGGCCGCTTGGAGAGCGATTCATCGCCGGTCAGTTCGGTGTCGAACGCCTGGCCGGCGAGCAGGCCGGTGAGCAGCCGCATGGAGGTGCCGGAATTGCCCATGTAGAGCGGTTTGCCCGGTGCCTTGAGGCCGTGCAGGCCGACCCCGTGCACGATCACCTGACCGTGGTGGGGACCTTCGATCAGCACGCCCATGTCGCGGAACGCCTGCAGCGTGGCCAGGGCGTCCTCCCCTTCCAGAAACCCCTCCACGGTGGTAGTGCCCTCGGCCAGGGACGCCAGCATGATGGCCCGGTGGGACATGGATTTATCACCCGGCACCCGCAGCCGGCCGTTGAGCCGGCCGCCGGGGCGCGCCAGGAAGGTGGGGTTGGATTGCTGTGTCATGCCTGTCTCGTCGTCGGAATGCCGGGCGCGGGTGTAGGAGGTGCGCTCGTTCATGGCCAGAAAGTGGGCCCGGGCGGCGTTGGCCCGGGTCATGACGCCCATCAGGGCCTCGTCGTCGTTATGCTCGATGGCGTTCTGGAAACGGTCGATACCGTCCCGGAACAGGGCCAGCGCTTCCAGCACCGCGTCCCGGTTCTCGCGGAAGATGTCGTGCCACATCACCGGGTCGGAACTGGCGATGCGGGTAAAATCGCGGAAGCCGCCGGCGGCATAGCGGAAAATCTCGGTGGAATCGCCCTGCCGGGCCAGGGTATCGACCAGCGAAAACGCCAGCAAATGCGGCAGATGGCTGGTTTCCGCCAGCACCCGGTCGTGGTGGTCCGGCGCCATCTCCAGCACCTCCGCGCCCACCGCCGCCCACAGCGCGTTCACCCGCGCGGTGGCGCCGGGGTCGGTGTCCGGGGTGGGGGTCAGGATCACCCGGTGCTGGCGATACAGCCCCGCATCGGCGGCTTCCACGCCGCTTTTTTCCTTGCCGGCGATCGGATGGCCCGGCACGAAGCGCGGGAAATGATCGCCCAGGGCCCGGCGGGCTTCGGCGATCACCGCGCCTTTGACGCTGCCGCCGTCGGTGACGATGGCGCGCTCGGCGAGCCCCGGGCGCAGCGCTTTCAGCACCGCCCCCATGGACGACACCGGCGTCGCCACGAACACCAGATCGGCGCCGCGCACCGCCACCGCCAGGTCCTGGCTGCCCTCGTCGATCAGCCCCAGAGCCAGGCCCTGCTCCAGGGTGCGCGTGGAGCGGGAGCCGGCCACCACGGTGCGCGCCAGCCCCTGCTCGCGGATGGCGGCGGCCAGCGAGCCGCCGATCAGGCCCAGCCCGATGATGGCGACACGTTGAAACAGAGGGGGCCGGGGCGCGCTCATCAGCGGCGCGTCACTTGTTTCAGGGCCTGCAGGAAACGTTCGTTGTCACGGGCGGTGCCGGCGGTGACCCGCAGGTGGTTGGGCAGGCCGTAGCCGCCCAGCGGGCGCACGATCACCCCTTCGCGCAGCAGCCCCTGGTAAACCGTCTCGGCGTCGCCGCCGCAGTCGAAGGCGATGAAATTGGCCACCGAGGGAATCTGCGTGAAGCCGAGGGCGTCGAGCCCTTCCGCCAGCTGCACCAGGCCGGCGGTGTTCTCGCCCTTGGAGTTCTCGATATGGTCGACGTCGCCCAGGGCCGCCTGGGCCGCCGCCAGCGCCGGAATATTGACGTTGAAGGGCTGGCGCACCCGGTTGAGCACATCGGCGATCTGCGGGTGCGATACGGCGTAGCCCACGCGCAGGCCGGCCAGGCCGTGGATCTTGGAAAAGGTGCGGGTGACCACCAGGTTCGGGTAGCGGTCGAGCCGCTTCAGGCCGTCCGGGTAGTGGCTTTCCTCCACGTACTCAAAGTACGCCTCGTCCAGTACCACGATCACCCGCTCCGGCACCCGGGCCAGGAAGTTGTCCAGCGCCTGGTCATTGAACCAGGTGCCGGTGGGGTTGTTGGGGTTGGCCAGGAACACCACCCGGGTGCGTTCGGTGATGGCGTCCGCCATGGCGGCCAGGTCGTGGCCGTAGAGGTGCGAATCCACCGACACCGGCTTGGCGGAGCAGCCCAGGGTCACCAGCGGGTAGATGGCGAAGGCGTACTCCGAGAACACCGCCTCGTCGCCGGGCTGCAGATAGGCGCGCGCCACCAGCTCGAGCACGTCGTTGGAGCCGTTGCCCAGGGTGATGCGGTCGCTGCTCACGCCCAGGTTGTCCGCCAGGGCGTGTTTCAGCTCGAAACCGGCGCCGTCCGGGTAGAGGTGGATCTGATCCAGCGACCGGCGCGCCGCTTCCAGCGCCCGGTGGCTGGGGCCCAGCGGGTTTTCGTTGCTGGCCAGCTTGACCACGTCGCGCAGGCCCAGCTCACGCTGCAGCTCCTCAACGGGTTTGCCCGGCTGATAGGGGCGCAGTTGCTGCACGCCGTTGTTGGCCAGTTGGGTGTAATCGCAAGTCATAGCGCTTTCCTACAGAACCGCCTTCGGATAGGAGCCCAGCACCTTGATGGTATTGCCGTCGGCTTCCAGAGTCTCCAGCACCTCGGTGAGCGTGGCGTCGGCTTTGTGGCCCTCGCAGTCGACGAAGAACACATAGCTCCAGTTGGCGATGCGCGAGGGCCGGCTTTCCAGACGGGTCAGGTTGATGCCCTTGTCCCGGAACGGCCGTAGCAGGTCCGACAGCAGCCCCGGACGGTTCTTGCCGGAGATCAGCAGGCTGGTCTTGTCGCGGCCGGAGGGCGGCGTGTCCTGGCGGCCGATGATCAGAAAGCGGGTGGTGTTGTCCGGGCGGTCCTCGATGTTGCGCTGCACCGGCTCCAGATTATAGAGCTCGCGGGCCATGTCGCCGGCGATGGCCATGGCGTTCCATTCGTCCTTGAGCCGCCGCGCGGCCTCCGCGTTGGAACTCACCGCCACCCGCTCCACGGCCGGCATGTGCGCGTCCAGCCACTGGCGGCACTGGGCCAGGGTCTGTTGGTGCGAGTAGATGCGCGTCACCTTGTCGCGGCGGGTGTGCGGACCGGCCAGCAGGTGGTGGTGGATACGCAGTTCCACCTCACCGCAGATCTTGAGGTCGGAGTTCATGAACGAATCCAGGGTGTGGTTCACCATGCCCTCGGTGGAGTTTTCCACCGGCACCACACCGAAGTGCACGGCGCCCGCCTCCACCTCACGGAACACCTCGTCGATGGCGCCCAGCGGCACGCTTTCCACCGCGTGGCCGAAATGCTTGATCGCCGCCTGCTGGGTGAAGGTGCCCTCCGGGCCCAGAAACGCCACGCGCATGGGCTGTTCCAGCGCCAGGCACACGCTCATCACCTCGCGGAACAGGCGCGCCATGGATTCCGCGTCGATCGGGCCCTTATTGCGTTCCTTGATGCGGCTCAGTACCTGGGCCTCCCGCTCCGGGCGGTAAAACACCGGCTCGGCATCCTCGCGGCGCTTCACTTCGGCCACCTGGTGGGCGAGCTCGGCGCGGTGATTGAGCAGATCCTGGAGCTGCTGGTCCAGGGCGTCGATCTGATCTCTCAGCTTGTCCAATGATTCGGTCATGTCAGGTTCCGCCTGGGCGCGCCACGGCTGGCGAGTGCGCGCGCACCCGCCTTATCCGTTGCGTTTTTCGAAGTCCGCCATGAAATCTATCAGGGCATCCACGGCCGTTTCCGGTACCGCATTATAAATGCTGGCGCGCATCCCGCCGACACTGCGGTGGCCCTTGAGGTTGCGCAGCCCGGCGGCGTCCGCCTCGGCTAGAAACGCCTTGTCCAGAGCGCTGTCGGAGAGAATGAAAGGCACATTCATCCAGCTGCGCTGGGTGGGCGCCACCGGGTTGCTGTAGAAGCCGCTGGCGTCGATGAAACCGTACAGCTTGTCCGCCTTGCGCCGGTTGATCTCGCCCATGGTGTCCACGCCGCCCTGCGCCTTGAGCCACTGGAACACCAGGCCGGCCAGATACCAGGCAAAGGTGGGCGGCGTGTTGTACATGGAGCCGTTCTCGGCGTGGGTCTGGTAGTTCATCATCGCCGGCACCGAGGCGCCGGCCCGGCCGAGCAGGTCCTTGCGCACGATCACCACGGTGATCCCGGCCGGGCCGATGTTCTTCTGCGCGCCGGCGTAGATCAGGCCGAAGCGGCTGACATCCAGCGGACGCGACAGGATGGTGGAGCTCATATCCGCCACCAGCGGCTTGTCCACCTCGGGCACGAAATCGAACTCCAGCCCGCCGATGGTTTCGTTGGGGCAGTAATGCACGTAGGCGGCGTCGTCGGACAGCCGCCAGTCGCTCTGCGCCGGCGCATAGGTGAAGTTGCGGTCCTCGCTGGAGGCCGCCACATTGATCTCGCCGAAGCGGCGCGCTTCCTTGATCGCCTTGCTGGACCACTGGCCGGTGTTGATGTAATCGGCGCGGCCCGCGTCGCCGAGCAGGTTCATGGGCACCATGGCGAACTGGGCACTGGCGCCGCCCTGCAGGAACAGCACCGCGTAGTCGTCGGAAATCCCCATCAGATCGCGCAGGTCCTTTTCGGCCTGCTCCGCCATGGCCACGATCACGTCATCGCGATGGCTCATCTCCATCACCGACATGCCGGTGCCACGGTAATCCAGCATTTCCTCGCGGGCCCGCTGAAGGACCGCTTCCGGCAAGGCCGCCGGGCCGGCGCAAAAGTTATAAGCGCGGGACATTGGTTGATCTCCGGGTTACAGGCGGCTGGCGCCGCCCTTGTCGTTACTCTTGGTCGCCGTCCGCCGGCGCGTTGTCGGCACCATCAGCGCCGTTCTCTTCGGCGGCGCCCTCTTCCAGCTCTTCGTCGTCCACGTCCAGCTCCGGAATCGGCGCCAGACCGGACAAGGCTTCACCGTTGCCGAGGCGGATCAGACGAACACCCTGGGTGTTGCGGCCCAGATGGCTGACTTCGTCCACGCGGGTGCGCACCAGGGTGCCCTGGTTGGAGATCAGCATGATGTCCTCGTTGCCGAACACCTGGGCGGCGCCCACCAGCGGGCCGTTGCGCTCGTTGACCACCATGCCGATCACGCCCTGGGTGCCCCGACCCTTGGTGGGGAACTCGCTCAGATCGGTGCGCTTGCCGTAGCCGTTCTCGGACGCGGCCAGCATCTGCCCGCCTTCCTGCGGCACCATCAGGGCGATCACTTCCTCGCCTTCGGCCACTTTCATGCCACGCACCCCGCGGGCGGTGCGGCCCATCACCCGGACCTTGGATTCCTGGAAGCGGACCACTTTGCCGTTGCCGGCCACCAGCACCACGTCTTCGTCGCCCTGGGTAATGGCCACGTTGACCAGGTGCTCGCCTTCCTGCAGACGCACGGCGATCAGGCCGTTGCTGCGCGGCTTGGCGAACTTGGCCAGCTCGGTGCGTTTGACCACGCCGTTGGAGATCGCCATGAAGATGAACGGCCCTTCGGCGGCCTGCGGCTCGCTGTCGGCGCCCTCGGCTTCCATGTCTTCCACCACCTCGGCGGCTTCGCCGTCGATGGCCGTCGCGTCGGCGTCGGTCTCGTCCTCGTCATCGCCGCCGGCGCGCTGGCGGACCATTTCCGCGTCCAGACGCAGAATGGCGGTGATGCGTTCCTCAGGCTTGAGCGCCGGAATCAGGTTGACGATCGGCTTGCCGCGGGAGGCGCGGCCGCCCTGGGGCAGCTCGAACACGCGCAGCCAGTAAACCTTGCCTTCATTGGTGAAGCACAGAAGGGTGTCGTGGGTGCCGGCCACCAGCAGCTGCTCGACATAGTCCTCGTCCTTCAGCTGGCCGGCGGACTTGCCGCGCCCGCCGCGCTTCTGCGCGCGGTAGGTGTCGATCGGCTGGGTCTTGGCGTAGCCGGAATGGCTGAGCGTGACCACCACGGTTTCCTCGGCGATCAGGTCTTCCATGCTCAGATCCAGCCGCGAGGTCTGGATTTCCGTGCGGCGCTCGTCGCTGTACTCCGAACGGATCGCGTGCAGTTCGTCGCGGATCACCTGCATCAGGCGGTCCGGGTCGGCCAGGATCAGCATCATTTCGCGGATCTGGTCCAGCAGCACCTGGTAATCGGTGATCAGTTTTTCCCGTTCCAGGCCGGTCAGTTTCTGCAGGCGCAGATCGAGAATCGCCTGGGCCTGCTCCGGGCTCAGGTGGTAGAAGTTGTCGCGCAGCCCGTAGTGCTCATCGAGACCGTCCGGGCGGGCGGCGTCTTCGCCGCCGGCGCGCTCCAGCATGGCCAGCACGTCACCCGGCGCCCAGCCCTTGGCAAGCAGTTTTTCCTTCGCCTCGGCGGCGCTCGGCGAGCCCTTGATCAGTTCGATCACCGGGTCGATGTTGGCCAGCGCCACCGCCAGACCTTCCAGCAGGTGGGCCTTTTCTCGGGCCTTGCGCAGTTCGTACACGGTGCGGCGGGTCACCACCTCGCGGCGGTGGCGCAGGAAGGCGTCCAGCAGCTCGCGCAGGTTCAGGGTGCGCGGTTGGCCGTCCACCAGCGCCACGGTGTTGATGCCGAACACGGTCTCCATCTGCGTCTGCTGATAGAGGTTGTTGAGCACCACTTCCGCGTTCTCGCCCCGGCGCAGCTCGATATAGACCCGCATGCCCTGCTTGTCGGATTCGTCGCGCAGCTCGGTGATGCCCTCGATCTTCTTTTCCTTGACCAGCTCGGCGATTTTCTCGATCAGCCGGGCCTTGTTCACCTGATAGGGCAGCTCGTGAATGATGATGGCTTCCTTGCCACTCTTGTCGGTCTGCTCGATCTCGGCGCGGGCACGGACATAAATACGGCCCCGGCCGGTGCGGTAGGCCTGCACGATCCCGGCACGGCCGTTGATGATGCCGGCGGTGGGGAAATCCGGACCCTTGATGTATTCCATCAGGTCGTCCGGCGTCAGGCTGTCGTCGTCGATCAGCGCCAGGCAGCCGTCGATCACCTCGCCCATGTTGTGGGGCGGGATATTGGTGGCCATGCCCACGGCGATGCCGGAGGAGCCGTTGACCAGCAGGTTGGGCACCCGCGTCGGCATGACGTCGGGAATGCGCTCGGTGCCGTCGTAGTTGTCCACATAGTCGACGGTTTCCTTGTCCAGATCGGCCAGCAGCTCGTGGGCGATCTTGGCCATGCGCACTTCGGTGTAACGCATGGCGGCGGCGGAGTCGCCGTCGATGGAACCGAAGTTGCCCTGCCCGTCCACCAGCATGTAGCGCAGGGAGAACGGCTGGGCCATGCGGACAATGGTGTCGTACACAGCGGAATCGCCGTGGGGGTGATATTTACCAATTACATCACCCACCACACGGGCGGACTTTTTATAGGGTTTATTCCAGTCGTTGCTGAGCTCGTGCATGGCGAACAGCACGCGGCGGTGCACCGGCTTGAGGCCGTCGCGCACATCCGGCAGAGCCCGGCCCACGATCACGCTCATGGCGTAATCCAGGTACGACTGTCTGAGTTCGTCCTCGATGTTGACGGGAGTAACTTCTTTGGCGAGGTCCGTCATGGCGTTCCTTATATCCCTCGGTGGCGTGGATAGCGACCCGCGGAAGCCCCGGTCGCGGAGCTCCTAAAAGCCACCGATGATAGCACAGCTTTGCCGCCTCTAAATAATTCCCATCAACCCCGTCACCACAAGCCGGGCGCCGGCATCGGACGAGGCTGGCCAGACAGGTTATACTCGCCGCCGGACCGACCGGGCCGGGCCCGGTCTCACGCCCACTTCCGCGCGGAGAAGGAGCCGTCAGCGATGCAGAATCAGCCGTCCCCGGATCACCAACACGCCGACCTCATCATCAAAGCCGGCTGGATCGCGCCGGTGGCCCCGGAAACCGGCGCCCTCGCCGATCACGCCCTGGTGGTCCGCGGCGACACCATCGTCGACCTGCTGCCGACGCCCCTGGCGGACCAGAAATGGCGCGCCGACGAGGTGGTGGAGCTGGGCAACCACCTGCTGATCCCCGGCCTGGTGAACGCCCACACCCACGCCGCCATGAACCTGTTCCGCGGCCTGGCCGACGACCTGCCGCTGATGACCTGGCTGGAGCAGCACATCTGGCCGGCCGAGGGGCAGTGGATGAGCGAAGCCTTCGTGCGCGACGGCACCCGTCTGGCCGCCGCCGAGATGATCCGCTCCGGCACCACCTGCTTCGCCGACATGTACTTCTTCCCGGAGACCACCGCCCGGGTGGCCATGGAGGCGGGCCTGCGGGCGGTGCTGTTCTCGCCGATCCTGGACTTCCCCACCCCCATGGGCGCCGGCCCGGACGACTATCTTCGCTTGGCCACGGAGGCCGCCGATAACTGGCGCCATGAACCCCGGGTGACCATCGGCTTCGGTCCGCACGCGCCTTATACCGTCTCCGACGGACCGCTGGAGAAGGTGCTCACCCTGGCCGAGGAACTGGACGCGCCGGTGATGATGCACGTGCACGAAACCGCCGGCGAGATCCACCAGGCGGTGGAGACCAGCGGCGAGCGGCCGCTGACCCGGCTCAAGCAACTGGGCCTGCTCAACCCGCGCCTGCTGGCGGTGCACATGACCCAGCTGCTCGACGAGGAAATCCAGTGGCTGGCGGAGACCGGCAGCCAGGTAGTGCACTGCCCCGAGTCCAACCTGAAGCTGGCGAGCGGCTTCTGCCCGGTGCAGAAACTGCTCGACGCCGGCATCAACGTGGCGCTGGGCACCGACGGCTCGGCCAGCAACAACGATCTGGACATGATCGGCGAGACCCGCACCGCCGCCCTGCTCGCCAAGGGCGTGAGCCTGCGCGCCGACGCGGTGCCGGCGGCCACCGCCCTGCGCATGGCGACCCTCAACGGCGCCCGGGCGCTGGGCCTGGAAAGCCGCACGGGTTCACTGGAAATCGGCAAGCAGGCGGATATGATCGCCGTCGACCTGGGTGCCCTGGAGACCCAACCGGTCTATGACCCGGTGGCGCAACTGGTGTACGCGGCCACCCGGGACCAGGTCACCCACAGCTGGGTCGCCGGGCGCTGCTTGATGGCGGACCGCCGGCTGACCACGCTGAACGCGGCGCTGATCGCCAAGAACGCGGCCGAGTGGCAGCGCAACATCGCGCCCAACAATGACCGCGCCAACAACGAGAGTCGATGAGGGACACCCGATGAACCAACCCAACGTGGACAGCGGCGAAATCGCCAAATTCAACGCCCTGGCGGAACGCTGGTGGGACCCGAACTCGGAATTCCGCCCGCTGCATGACATCAACCCGCTGCGGCTCAATTACATCGACGAGCGCCTCGGCCTGCCCGGCAAGAAAGTGATCGACATCGGCTGCGGCGGCGGCCTGCTCTCGGAGGGCATGGCCCGGCGCGGCGCCACGGTCACCGGCATCGACCTGGGCGAGGCGCCCCTGGCGGTGGCGCGCCTGCACGCCGAGAAGAGCGGCGTGGAGGTGGAATACCTGCAGGTGCTGGCCGAAGAGATCGCCGAGCAGCGCGCCGGCGAGTACGACGCTGTGACCTGCCTGGAAATGCTCGAGCACGTGCCCGACCCGGCGTCGGTGATCCGCGCCTGCGCCAAACTGGTGAAGCCCGGCGGCCAGGTGTTCTTCAGCACCATCAACCGCAACCCCAAGGCGTTTCTGTTCGCCATTGTCGGCGCCGAGTACGTGCTGAGGCTGCTGCCGCGCGGCACCCACGAGTACGCCAAGCTGATCCGCCCCTCGGAGCTGGCCGGCTGGAGCCGCGACGCCGGGCTGGACGTGCGCGACACCACCGGCATGACCTACAACCCGGTGACCCAGGTGTACAAGCTCAACCGCGATGTGTCGGTGAACTATCTGATGCACGCGGTGCGCCATGCTTGAGGCGGTCTTCTTTGATCTGGACGGCACCCTGGTGGACACGGCGCCGGATTTTTACGTGGTGCTCAATCAGCTGCTGCGCGAACACGGCCGGCCGGAGGTCAGCTACCAGGCGGTGCGCGCCACGGTCTCCAACGGCGGCCGGGCGCTCACCGAGCTGGGCTTCGGCCTGGCGCCCGGGGACGCCGGCTTCGACGAGCGGCTCAATGAGCTGCTCGACGCCTACGGCGGCCGCCTGGCGGTGGACACCTGCCTGTTCGACGGCATGGCCGAGACCCTGAACTGGCTGGAAGACCAGGGCCTGCCCTGGGGCGTGATCACCAACAAGCCGGAGCGCTTCACCCGCCCGGTGCTGGCCGGCCTGGGCCTGCTCGACCGCTGCGCCTCGGTGATCTGCCCGGACCAGGTGCGCGAGCGCAAACCGGACCCGGAAGGTCTGCTGATGGCGGCCGGCGCCGTGGGGGCCAACCCCACCCACTGCGTGTACGTGGGCGATCATTTGCGTGACATCCAGGCCGGACTCAATGCGAAAATGATCACCGTCACCGCCGGATTCGGCTACATCGACGCGGACGACAACCCGCGCGCCTGGCCGGCCGACTATTTTGTGGAACGCGGCGAGCAACTGCTGCCGCTGCTGAAAACACTGTGAAGAAGTAGGTACAGTCGAAATGGACATCAAGGAACTCAACGGCCTGGCGGCCAATTACCAGTGCCCGCCGGACGCCTTTAAGGATCGTATTATTCTGGTTACCGGCGCCGGCGCCGGTATCGGCCGGGCGGTGGCCCTGGCCCTGGCCGCCCACGGCGCCACCGTGATTCTGCTGGGCCGCACCCAGAGCAAGCTGGAAGCGGTGTACGACAAGATCAAAGCCGCCGGCGGGCCGGAGCCGGCGCTGGCGCCGGTCAACATGGAGGTGGCGCGGCCCGAGGACTACCAGGAGCTGGCGACCCTGTTCGGCCGCGAATTCGGGCGCCTGGACGGGGTGCTGCACAACGCCTCGGTGCTGGGGGACATCACGCCGCTGGAGCGTTACGGCGCGGACACCTGGGATTCGGTGATGCGCGTCAACGTCAACAGCGCCTTCTATCTGACCCAGGCGCTGCTGCCGCTGCTGCGCGACAGCGACGACGGCCGCATCCTGTTCACCTCCTCCAGCGTGGGCCGTAAAGGCCGGGCATTCTGGGGCGCCTACGCGGCGTCCAAGGCGGCCACCGAAAATCTGTCGCAGACTCTGGCGGAAGAATTGGAGAACACCTCCAAAATTCGCGTGAACACCATCAACCCGGGCGCCACCCGCACGGATATGCGCGCCCTTGCGTATCCCGGCGAAGACGCGGAAAAATTGAAAAGCCCGGAACAGATTGTGGCCAGTTATTTGTATCTGCTGGGCCCTGAAGGGGCCGCGATCAACGGCCAGTCCCTGGACGCCCAGCCCCGCTGATACCGGGAGCGGCCGAGGCCGCTCTCCGTTTCACTCGATCTTGACCTCAGCGACATTCCGGTATGTCTGACGAGCATCCGGTCGTGGTCATCTCCATGCTATTACTGCCGGCGACCCTCTCGAATAATAATCAGGGATTGCCATGTTTCGTTTTCTCCTCGCCTCATTGCTTCTAACGCTGTCATCGCTGTGTATCGGTGCGGAAGAACTGCGCCTGTCGCAGGAACAGCAGCAAAAAATGGAACAACTGCTCCCCGGAGTGGACGTTGACCAGGATCTGGTTCGCTCTCTGGCGGATATTTTTTATTCCCGTGACATGCCGGTGCGCGTGCGGCTGGGCGCCATCGCCAAGCTGGTGGGCATCGACCAGATGCCGCCGGGCACCGCCCTGAACCGCAAGATATGCATCTGGGATATCGCCGGACGCAACGGTCCGGTGTTCCAGGCGGCCATGGAGCAGCGCGCCATGGCGCTGGAATACGGCATCGACCTGGAAATGATTCCGTTCACCAACGAAACCATTCTGGTCGAGGAGCTCAAGGCCGGACGCTGTGACGCCGGCCTGATGAGCGGCATGCGCGCGCGCCTGTTCAACAGCTACACCGGCACCATCGACGCGATCGGCGCGATCCCCGACAACAAACACATGCGCACCCTGCTGCAGGTATTGGCGCACCCCAGTCAGGCGGGCCGCATGGTCCAGGGCGAGTACGTGATCATGGGCATCTTCTCCGGCGGCGCCGCCCATGTGTTCGTCAACGACAAGCGCATCAGTTCACTGGCCCGTGCGGCCGGCAAAAAAGTGGCGGTGCTGGATTACGACAAGACCCAGTCGGAAATGGTGGCCGGCATCGGCGCCACGCCGGTGCCCTCGGACATCGTCAGTGCCCCGAATAAATTCAATAACGGCGTGGTCGACATCCTCGCCGCCCCGCTGATCGCCTATGAACTGCTGGAACTCTATAAAGGCATGGAGCCCGACGGCGGCATCGTCGACTACCCGATCGCGCAGATCAGCATGCAGCTGGTGGGCCGGCTGGACAAATTCCCCAACGAAGTGGCGCAACTGATCCGTGAAGCTTCCTTCGAGGCCTACGACCAGGTACGGACACGGGTGAAAACCGAGGAAGACCGGGTGCCGGACCGCTGGTGGATCGACATCCCCAGCGATGAAAAACGCGAATACGAGGCGATGATGCAGGAAGCCCGCGACACCCTGCGCCAGCAGGAGTATTACGACGGGCGCATGCTGGATCTGCAAAGCCGGATTCGCTGCAAATTCGATCCGTCCCGTGGCGAATGCTCGAATAAAAAATAGACCGCACCAGGAGGCCGTGTGCACATTACCCGTTTATTGCGTAACACCCTGCTCGGCGTGAGCGCCACCGTGGCCTTCGCCGTGGCGCCGGCGTCCGCGTCCGACGCCGCGCTGCGGGACACCGTCTACAACGACGCCCTGCCCATGACCCAGCGCGTCGACGCCATGCGCGAACTGACCGGCCTGGGCAAAGCCGGCAATGACACCCGCAAGATATGCATCTGGGACATTGTCGGCCGCAACGGGCCGATCTTCTCGGCGGCGCAGGATCAGCGCGCCAGGCTGCTCGAATACGGTATCCAGCTGGATCTGATTCCCTATACCGACGAGCGGGTGATGGTGGATGAATTCAAAGCCGGCCTCTGTGACGCGGCGCTGATGAGCGGCCTGCGCGCGCGGCTGTTCAATACCTACACCGGCACCATCGACTCCATCGGCGGGCTGCCCAGCCAGCAGCATATGCGCATTCTGCTGCAGGTACTCGCCGACCCCGCATCGGCGAAGCACATGGTGCAGGGGGATTACGTGGTGGCCGGTATCGCCCCCGGCGGCGGCGCCTACCTGTTCGTCAACGACAAGAAGATCAACTCCCTGGCGGCGGCGGCGGGTAAAAACGTGGCGGTGCTGGACTACGACCCGGTGCAGGCGGAAATGGTCGGCCAGGTGGGCGCCTCGCCGGTGCCCACGGACATCGTCAACGCCCCCAACATGTTCAACAACGGCGTGGTGGACGTGCTCGCCGCGCCGCTAGCGGCCTATGAGATCGTCGAACTGTACAAGGGCATGACCCCGGACGGCGGCATCGTCGACTACCCGATCGCGCAGATCAGCATGCAGCTGGTGGCCCGCCGCGACCGCATCCCCAACGAAGCGGCCCAGTTAGTGCGCGAAGTGTTCTTCGAGAGCTATCAGCAGATCATTGACCGCGTACATGAAGAGACCAAGAACATCCCGGACCGCTGGTGGATCGAGATCCCGGATGACGACAAACGGGAGTACGAGGTGATGATGCGGGAAGTGCGACTGCAACTGCGCGAACGCGGCTACTACAGCGCCGACATGCTGACCCTGCAGCGCCGCATCCGTTGCAAGCTGGATTCCTCGCGGGCCGAGTGCGCCGACCCGCAGGAATAAGGGCCCAGGCCGCTCAGTGGAGCGGCTCGTCCCCGGGCAGCTGGTCCAGGGTGCCGAACAGGTCGACACGCTGGTCACTGAACATATCCAGCTCCGGCGCCAGCGCCTGGACGTAGCGGTCGAAATAGAGGAACTGCTTCAGCAGCAGCGCGAACTCGCGGGGGAAGCGGATACCGTGGCCCTCGCCGATGCGCACCAGATCGGTGAGCAGCTGATTGACCTCGCGGTCGTTGCGGTCGGCCTGCACCAGCGCGCTGGCGTCCACGTCCGTGAGCCGGTCCTGCAGAGCGGAGATATCCCGCGCCAGGGCGTCCACGTCCACCTCTTCGCTGGTCATGCCGACCATCGCCATGGCGCGCGCCATGGCGGGCACGTCGCCGCTGCCGATCGCCTCGAAGAACGCCATCATGCCCTGCCAGGCTTCCGGGCGGATGCGCCCCACCATGCCGAAGTCGATGAACCCCACCCGGCCGTCTTCCAGCAGCATCAGGTTGCCGGCATGCACGTCGGCGTGGAAGAAATCGCACACCATAAGGCTGGAGAACCAGGTGTTCAGCGCCGTGATCAGCGTGCCCGCCGGGTCGTCCGTGTAGCGCCGCAGCACCTGCAGATCGGTGAGCGGCACGCCGTGGAAGCGCTCCATGGTGAGCACCCGCTTGGTGGTGTGCGAGGCCACCGGGCGCGGCGCCACCGCGGCGGTGTTGCCGGTTTCGGCGAGAAAGCGGTTGAACGCGTCCAGGTTACGGGCCTCCTGCAGGAAATCGCACTCTTCGAGCATGCCCGCCTGCAGCTCCTCGATCACGCCGGAAAGCGCCGAGCGGGACAGCCCCGGCGCCAGTGACTCGACCAGGCGCGCCGACGCATAGAGAAAGTTGAAATCGGTGAGCAGCACCTGGCGCACGCCCGGACGCTGGACCTTGATCACCACGTCGGCGCCGTTTTTCAGGCGGGCGGCGTGCACCTGGGCGATGGAGGCGCTGGCCAGCGGCTTGGGATCGACCCATTCATACAGGGTGTCCAGGGGCGCGCCGAGCTCCGCTTCCACGGTCTCACGGATGTAATGGAACGGCAGCGGCGGCGTGCGATCCAGGCACTTCTGGAATTCGCTGACGTATTCCTCCGGGAACAGCGACGGCGAACTGGCGATGAACTGGCCCAGCTTGATGTAGGTGGCGCCCAGGGATTCAAAGGTACGGCGCAGGTGGCTGGGCAGCGCTTCACGGTCGCCCAGCAACCAGCCCAGGCCCTGGCGGCCGACCACGCCCACCGTTTCGAAGACACGGAAAGCGCCGCGGGCGGTGTTGCGCACCAGGGCCAGGCCCTCCCGCTCACGGGCAAGGTTTGCGCGCATTTCATTAACGATGGTGTCTTTGCTCATCACATCTACCTAGAGTTCCGTTGAAAGAGTCAACACCGCCCGGCCCGGCCGACCGTCAGCGGGCCGGGAGCCTGACGCTAACAGATTGAAAAATAAAGCATAAAGAGAGAGGCTCTTGAAGTTCCCTGAAGGCATTGGCTGTTCCGACACAAGAGCCGAGACCCAGGGTCATTATCAGCGACGTGCCGCGAACCCATGATCGCAAACCTAGCATTAGGTTTGTAATGGCTTAGGTGCTTTTTTGTAATCGGCGCTTGTGCCAACTCAGCAAGGTTGAGTACTGTCATCGGCGCCGTGAGAACAATAAAAAGGAGCTCAAGGAATGCGTTCTCTACTCAGTAAAATCGCGCGCCCCGCGCGTGCTCTCATCGCCGGTGGCGTGATCACTGCACTTTCCGGTTGTGGCATCATCTACAAAACCACGGGTGACGTTCTGGTCAGCTTCGGCCAGGCGGAACTCGCCCCCCATCTGCTCGCCTATGACGACGTGCGCATGGGCTGCATCACCGGCGAGGCGCAAACCCCGCTGCTGATGTCCTTCAGCGAAGTGGGTTCCCACCCGGAAAAGCTGGGCGTGATGACCTACACCACCGCCGCGGTGTGCGCGGAGCAGATGGCGCTGGAATCCGAGCTCAGCTATCTGCGCGCGGTCAACGACGGCCGGGTGAGTGAAGCCCAGGACGCGCGCATTCAGCAGAAGCGCTGGTCCAAGATCGCCGCCAAGCGCCTGCTCAAGTCCCACCAGTTGATGAACGAAGTCTATGGTCCGCTGGACGAAGGCGAGTGCCCGAAACTGAACCACGAGTTCGATCAGATCGTCTGGCTGGTGGGTAACATCGCCGGCGTTCAGGCTCTGGTCGCCGACGGCGCCGCCGACGGTTCCGTGGGTGTGCCGCGTAACATCGTGGCCAAGGTCGAGCGTAACGCCAAGTGCCTGAACAACGACGACTGGTGGGGCGCGCCCCAGGGTCTGCGTGCCGCGGTCTGGACCATCCTGCCGCAGCTGGCACCGGAAGGCGCCCAGCCCTGGCAAACCCTCGAACAGTCCGCTGAAAAAGGCTTCGAAGGCGGCGTCCGTCTGGGCAGCGCCTTCTACGCCATCAGCGCCTACGGCAAAGGCGACAATGACCGCCTGCGCACCGCGATCCGCGATTTCGCCGCCAACGGTGAAAACATCAATGAAGATTACGCGATGATCGATGCCATTGCCGAAGTTCTGGTTCTCGGCCTCTCCGACCGCCTCTGGACCGAGAATACCGGCAAGCGTACCCCGCTCAACGGTCTCGGTACTTTTTGGGACGACGCTTCCAGCGAACCGAAGATGAACATCGACGATCTGCTGTAGTCCTATTAAGGCAAGCGGTTATATGCGCGGGTCCTTCACGGGCCCGCCTTCCAACAGACAAGAAGTAAGCAAGGAGAGAAACCGATGCGCGTTTTCAAAGCCTTAGCGATGGCGGCGGTAACAACGGTGGGCCTGGCCTCCATGTCCGCCCAGGCCGCCAACACCGAACGCAGCCTCTGCGTGTTCGATATCATCGGTGCCAGCGGTGATGTGTATAACATCATGAAGGACTACAAGACCGAGGCGGCCGGTTGGGGCGTGGACATCAAGCTCAAGCCCTACACCGACGAGAAAATAGCCGCCGAGGACCTGAAGGCGGGCCAGTGTGACGGCGCCGTTCTCACCGGTCTGCGGGTGCGCCAGTTCAACAGCTACGCCGGCAGCTTCGAAGCCGTGGGGGCGATCCCCTCCTACAAGGAACTGCAAACCGTGTTCCGGGTGATGGCCAGCGGCAACGAATCCATTAACAAGCAGCTCAAGCAGAACGGCTACACCATCGCCGGTTTCGCCCCCATGGGCGCCGCCTATCTGTTCGTTAAGGATCAGAGCATCGACACCGTCGGTGAGCTGTCCGGTAAATCCATCTCCGTGATGGAATACGCCCCGGACCAGGCCAACATGGCCTCCCAGGTGGGCATGTCCCCGGTGCCTTCGGATATCACCAACTTCGCCGGTCGCTTCAACAACGACTCGGTGGATATCTGCTTTGCCCCGGTGGTCGCCTACTCCGCCCTGGAGCTGTACAAGGGCATGCAGCCGGACGGCGGTATCATTCGCTACACCCTGGGTCAGCTGACCAACCAGATCGTATTGCGCAGCGACAAGTTCTCCGACGAGTTCGCCGCCAAATCACGTACCTGGATGCTGGGCCAGTTCGACCGCGCCATGCAGGTGATCCGCAACGCCGAAAACGAAGTGGATGACAAGTGGTGGATCGATATTCCCGATGACGACAAACGCCGCTACAACGAAATGCTGCGCGAAGCCCGCGTGAACATGACCGAAAGCGGTATCTATAACAAGGACCTGATGGACCTCCTCCGCAAGGTGCGCTGCAAAACCGACCCGAGCCGGGCGGAATGCACCTTGGCGATGGAGTAATCACCTCGCCGGACGCGAACCAACGGGGCCTCACCGGGCCCCGTTTTCTCTTTCTATGCAGTACGCACGCTGGCGCCGCGGGCGAGCCTCGGTGCCGGTAAGGTGATAGTGCCGTTTACAACGGCATAACAATAACCGGGTGAATAATGGAAAAACCTCAGTTGACCGTGGCCAAGCGTTCGGTGGGGGAGTGGTTATCATCGCTGCCCACCCTGTTCATTCTTCTGACCGTGATTTTTTTATCTTCGGGTCAGATTATCCACTCCCAGCTTCTCAAAATCGGTGAAAACACCTGGGACGAATACTTCCTGTTGCGTGGCGCCGGCATGGTGTCCGAACCCACCTGTAACCCCGACCCCGATATCAATCAGCGGGTCCGGGAAGTCGTGGAACAACGCAAGGCCGAAGCGGCCGACGATCCGTTGGGCGACATTCTTGGTGGCTCGTCCGTAGACGAGGACGCGATCCGCAACTCGCTGGAGTCCTCCAGGGAGAACTGCCGCAATAAGTGGGACCGTTTCAAGATCGTCGAGGAGAAAGTCACCCCCGCGGTGATCATGTTCCGCAATATAGAGGGCGGCGTCGCCAAGGTGGTGTCCACGCTCGGCGACTATAAGCGCCTTCTGCTCTGTCTTCTGGTGATGATCTGCGCGATCACCGCCACGCTCGCCCGGCACCATATCTCCTTGCGCCCTTCGCGCACCAAGAAGGACCACATCGTCACCACCACCGCGCAATTGATCGCCAACGCGTCGCTATTAATGTCGGCGACGGTGTACCGCGCGGAAGAAGTGGGTGCGATGGCTTCCGGCGTGACCGTGAGCAACTTCTACCTGCACCAGTTCTGGATCGCCGGCTTCGCATTATTGACCGCCGCCTCGATCTATCAGCTGATCCGGCCGCCCAAGGATCTGGAAACCGGCGGCTCCTGGCCCAAGGCGTTCCTGACCATCCCGCTGTACAGCTTTATGTCGCTGACCGCGGCGGCGCAGTTCGCCAGCCAGGGCTACTACCACGGCATCAGCGTCTATCTGAACATGATGATGGAGCTGTCCACGCTGTTCCTGAATCTGGCGCTGTATATCTGGATCGGTATGCTGCTCAAGCAGACCAGGCTGGCGCATCTGGTGTTCGATATCCTGCGCCCCTGGAAGATGTCGCCGGAACTGATGTGTTTCGTGGTCCTGGCGGTCGCCGCCATTCCCACCGCCTACACCGGGGCTTCCGGTATCTTCGTGATCGCGGCGGGTGCCACCATCTATCAGGAACTGATCCGGGTGGGCGCCCGCAAGCAGCTCGCTCTGGCCGCCACCGCCATGTCCGGCTCGATGGGTGTGGTGCTGCGTCCCTGCTTGCTGGTGGTGATCATCGCCGCGCTCAACAAGAGCGTGACCACCGCGGAACTGTTCTCTTCCGGCTACAAGATCTTCTTCCTGAGCCTGTTCCTGTTCTTTATCTACAGTCAGTTCGCGCGCACCTCGCCGGCCCGCATCGCGCCGTTCACCGAAGCGCTGCCCAAGAGCCTCAAGCGCATGGTGCCGCTGATGCCCTACGCAATCATCGTGGGTGCCATCCTGGTGCTGTTCAGTGACGTGCTCGGCCGTCAGCTCGACGAGTTCTCCGCGCCCATCATTCTGCCCGTGATGATGATCGGCATTCTCTTTTACGAGAAGCTCAGCCGCCATCTTCTGCACCTGTTCACCCTCTTCCTGGTACCGATGGTGGTGATGTCCTTCATGGGTATCTGGGAAGGCTATCAGGCGCTGACCACCGGACAGGTTCCGGTGGGCGTGTCCGCCGCGGAGCTGGAAGATATCCTGTGGGGCGAATTCTGGCGTAACACCTTCCTGACCGCCTTCATGGTGATCCACTACCTGGTGAAAACCGGCGATCAGGACCCGCACTATCAGCCTGAAGCCGGCGTATCGGAGAAGCTGGAAGGCTCGCTGCGCATGGCCACCAATGAAACCACCGGCCATATCGGCGCCCTGCTGATGCTGATGGCGCTGTCGGTCAGCACCGGCGGCATCATTGAACGCTCCGGCCTGCTGGAGATGCTGCCCGAGGTGTTCCCGTCGATCTGGGTGGCCATGGGCATCCTGGTGGTGACCATGGTGATCATCGGCATGATTATGGACCCCTACGGGGCGGTGATCCTTGTCAACGCCACCATTGCCCAGGTGGCGTTCAATAACGGCATCGATCCACTCCACTTCTGGATGATCACGCTGGTGGCCTTCGAGCTGGGGTACCTGACACCACCGGTGGCCCTCAACCACCTGTTGACGCGACAGGTGGTCGGTGACGACGAGGTGGAAAGCGCCAAGCTCAGCACCGGCAGCTTCTTCCGGCGCTATGAGAAGTTCCTGCTTCCCATCGCGACCATGCTGACCGCGCTGCTGATCGTGTCGTTCCTGCCGCTGGTTTCCGACGGCCTGCACGAGTGGCTGTTCCAGAAAATCCAGTCCGGCGGCTGATCACGGACACCGCTCGGCAATACCCACAAGGGCCGCTTTCGCGGCCCTTTTTTATGGCAATGCGGAGGGCTCCTGGCGATTTGGATAGAGAACAAAAAAGAGCTAGACTGGTCAAAATAACAACAATCATGACCAAAAAAATAAAAAAGGAATGCTCCCATGACGGAACGGACCCTGGGCATGCCCCGACGCACGCCCACTGAATGGTTTTCCACCCTGCCGACGCTGTTGCTTCTTCTGATCGTCGTGTTCCTGTCCTCCGGACAGATCATCCACTCGCAATTGCTCAAGATCGGTGAAGCCACCTGGCAGGAATATTTCATGCTGCGTAGCGCCGGCGTCATGCCGGAGCCGACCTGCAACCCGGACCCCAACATTGACCAGCGGGTTCGCGAAATCGTCAAGCAACGCCAGGCCGAAGCCGCCGGCGATCCGCTGGCCGGTATCCTCGGCGGCGCGTCCGTGGACAAAAGCGCCATCCGCGGCTCGCTGGAAGCCACGCGCGCCAACTGCCGGGCGAAACTGGAGCGCTACCAGACCGTGCAAGAGAAGGTGACGCCGGCGGTGATCGCTTTCCGCAACGTGGAGGGCGGCGTCGCCCTGGTGGTGTCCACGCTGGGCGAGTACAAGCGCCTGTTGCTTTGCCTGCTGCTGCTGATCTGCGCCACAACCACGACCTTCCAGCGCCACCATATCGCGCTGCGGCCGGCGCGCACCGATAGAGATCACCTGGTGTCACTGAGCGGCCAGCTGGCGGCCAACGCCTTGCTGCTGGTGTCGGCGATCGCCTATCGAATCCAGGATTCGGAATCGATGGCCGCCGGCGTCACCGTGGATAATTTTTACCTGCACAATATCTGGATCGCCGGCTTCGGCACGCTCACCCTGGCGTCCCTGTACCGGCTGCTGCGCCGCCCGCGCGATCTCGAGCCGGGCGGTTCCTGGGCCAAGGCCTTTCTGACCATCCCGCTGTACAGCTATATGTGTCTGTCGGCCTCGGCGCAGTTCTTTTCCCAGGGCTATTTCCACGGCACCAGCGTCTATCTGAACATGATGATGGAGCTGTCCAGCGTGTTCCTGAACCTGGCGCTGTATATCTGGATCGGCATGATGCTGAAACAGACCCGCCTGACGCATATTTTCTTCGACGCCCTGCGCCCCTGGCGCATGTCGCCGGAGCTGATGTGCGTGGTGGTGCTGGCCATCGCCGCCGTGCTCACCGCCTATACCGGTGCGTCCGGCATCTTCGTGATCGCCGCCGGCGCGACCATCTACACCGAGCTACGACGTGTCGGCGCGCGCAAGCAGCTGGCGCTGGCGGCCACCGCCATGTCCGGCTCCATGGGCGTGGTGCTGCGGCCCTGTCTGCTGGTGGTCATGATCGCGGCGCTCAACAAAAGCGTCACCACCAGCGAGCTGTTCGCCTCCGGCGCCAAGGTGTTCGCGCTCAGCCTGTTTATTTTCTTTATCTACAGCCAGTTCGCCCGTACCACCCCGGCACGCATCGCGCCGTTCTCGCAAGCGCTGCCGGCCAGTCTCAAAAAGATGATTCCGCTGACGCCCTACGGCATGGTGGTGGGCGCCGTGGCGGTGTTCTTCAGCGACGTGCTGGGGCGCCAGCTGGACGAGTTTTCCGCGCCGATCATTCTGCCGGTGATGCTGCTGGCGATCCTGGTCTATGAGAAGCTCAGCCGTCACACCCTGCATCTGTTCAGTCTCTTCCTGGTGCCGATGCTGGTGCTCTCCTTCATGGGCATCGCGGAGGGCTACCAGGTGCTCGTCAGCGGCGAGATCCCCGGCGGCACCTCCGCCGCCGAGCTGGAAGCGGCGCTGTGGAGCGAGACCTGGCGAAACCTTCTGATGATTCTGTTCCTGGGCGTGCACTATGGCGCCGCCTTGTTGTCCCGGAACAACAGCGACCCGGTGGCCGATTACCCGCCCGAGGAAGGCGTCTCCGAGAAATTGGAAGGCAGCCTGCGCTTCGCCACCGGCGAAACCGCCGGCCATATCGGCGCCATGTTGATGTTGATCGCCCTGTCGGTGGGCACCGCCGGTATCATCGAACGCTCCGGGATGCTGGAACTGCTGCCGGACGCCTTCGCGTCGATCTGGATCGCCGGCCTGTTCCTGGTGGTCGCCCTGGTGCTGGTGGGCATGTTCATCGACCCACTGGGCGCGGTGATTCTGGTAAACGCCACCTTCGCGCCGCTGGCCGCCGCCAACGGCATCGCGCCGTTGCACTTCTGGATGATCGCGCTGGTCGCCTTCGAGCTCGGCTATCTGACGCCACCGGTGGCGCTCAACCACCTGCTGTCTCGACAGGTGGTGGGCGACGACGAAGTGGAAAGCGCCAAGCTCTCCACCGGCACCTTCTTCCGGCGCTATGAGAAATTCCTGCTGCCGATCGCGGTGATGCTCACCGCCCTGCTGATCGTCGCCTTCCTGCCGCTGCTGTCCGACGGACTGCACGACTGGTTGTTCCAGAAAATCCAGACCGCGGCCTAGGGGAGGGAAATACCATGAGCCAGACCGACGTTATTACCCTGCCCAAAGTGCTGAGCAAAGTACCTGAAGTGGTGATGAACCTGCCGGGCCTGATCAAAGGCTCCCGGATGAGCAAGATCACCGACACCACCAGGCCGCTGGGGTTGGGCGTGGCTTTCGAGAAGGTGGCGGCGAACAATCCGGACGGCCTCGCGGTGATTTACCGCGACCGCCGCTACACCTATCGCCAGTTCAACGCCTGGGCCAACCGCATTGCCGACTACCTGGCCTCTATCGGCCTGAAGAAAGGCGACACCGTGGCGCTGGATATGGAGAACCGTCCCGAGTTTCCGGCCACGCTTATCGGCTGTGCCAAACTGGGCGTGTGCGCCGCTCTGATCAACACCTCCCAGAAAGGGAAAGTGCTGACTCACAGCTTCAACCTGGTGAAACCCAAGGCGGCAATCATCGGTCAGGAACTGGTGGAAGTGATCCAGGAAGTACGCGATCACCTGGACCTGAAGGAAAACTTCTTCTACTTCGCCGACCAGGACACCCTGGCCGACCCGGGCACCGCGCCGGAAGGTTTCACCAACCTGGCGGCCGCGATCCAGGGTTGTTCCAGCGAGAACCCGGAGAGCACCCACCAGACCTTCCTGCGCGACCCGCTGTTCTACATCTACACCTCCGGCACCACCGGCATGCCCAAGGCGGTGGTGTTCAACCACGGCCGCTGGGAGAAGGCCCATGGCGGGTTCGGCTTCTCCTCGGTGCGGTTGACGAAAACCGACCGGCTTTATTGCACCCTGCCGTTCTATCACGCCACCGGCCTGGTGGTCTGCTGGGCCTCGGTGATCGCCGGCCAGGGCTGCCTGGTTCTGGCCAGGCGCTTCTCCGCCAGCCGCTTCTGGGACGACATCCGCAAGCACCACTGCACCGCCTTCGGTTACGTCGGCGAGCTGTGCCGCTACCTGCACGAGCAGCCCCGGAAACCCGGTGACGGCGACAACCCGGTGCACACCATCGTCGGCAACGGCCTGCGGCCCGGCATCTGGAAAGCCGTCAAGAACCGCTTCGGCATCCGCCGGGTGGCCGAGTTCTATACCGCGTCGGAAAGCAACGTGGCCTTCACCAACGTGTTCAACTTCGACAACACCGTGGGCTTCTCGCCGGTCAGCTACGCCATCGTCAAGTACGACAAGGAAGCCGATGAGCCGGTACGCGACGACAAGGGCTTCATGATAAAGGTCGGCAAGGGCGAATCCGGCCTGATGCTCGGCGAGATCACCGACAAGACCCCGTTCGACGGCTACACCGACAAGGACAAGACCGAGAAGGCGATCTTCCGGGACGTGTTCAAGAAGGGCGACGCCTGGTTCAACACCGGCGACATGATGCGCGACATCGGCTTCCGCCACGCCCAGTTCGTCGACCGCCTGGGTGACACCTTCCGCTGGAAGGGCGAGAACGTCTCCACCACCGAGGTGGAGCAGATCCTCGACGGCTTCGAGCAGATCGTCGAATCCGTGGTCTACGGCGTGGAAATCCCCGGCACCAACGGCCGCGCCGGCATGGCCGAGCTGCGTTTTGACCGGCCGCTTTCTCAAGGTGGGAAAGAGGAAGTGGACTGGCCCGCCCTGAGCAGCTACCTCAAGCGCGAGCTGCCGCCCTACGCGATCCCGGTGTTCCTGCGCGTCACCGATCACGGCGTGGAGACCACCGGCACCTTCAAGCACCAGAAGAACACGCTGAAGGAAGAGAAGTACGACCTGAACCGGCACAACGACCCGGTCTATGTGCTGCTGCCCCGCGAGAGCGGTTACCAGCGCCTCACGCCGGAGATCCAGGCCGGCATCGAAGCCGGACGGTATCGCTTCTGAAGCCCGTGCCCGACAAGATGGTTTCTTCCCGGGTCTGAATATCCGATACTTCAGGGTATTTATTGCGCCGCCAGCAAAGGCCCAGACCATGCAAGACCCACAAGCAAGACACCGCGAGCGGCCCACCGAGCCGCTTCCCAAATCCGTTAAGCCGGCCCTGCTGTTCCTCGGCTTTTTGTTTATGGTGACGGTGGTGATCGCCGGGGCCGCCTACGTGGTGGACCGGCAAATTTACGGGTGAATCATTTGAACGGGTGATCCATGTCGTCCCAGCAAGAGCACCGTCATCATCCACGCCGCGACCCGCCCCGGGGGGTGTCCCTGACCCTGCGTCGGGATCCGCCGGCGGCGGACGAGGAGTCGCTGCATCTGCTATGCCGGGATGTGTCCCGAACCGGCCTGGGGGTGGCGTTCCCCCACTCGATCACGCCGGATACCGATGTGGAACTGTGGATTACGCTGCCCGGGGACGAGCGCCGCCTTCATCTGTACGGCACCATCGCCTGGTGCGCCGCGCCGCTGGGGCAATGGCGCGCGGGCATCGCGCTCAACCTGGAACGCAGTGACGGCCGGTTCTGGTCGGCGCGCTTCGACCAAGACCATGACCTCGACGAACACTGAGCGCCCGCTGTTTCACCGCGGCGGCGACTACCAGAGCCATCGCCCTGATTACCCCGCCGCCCTGTTCCAGTGGCTGGCGCAGCACAGCCCCGGCCACCGTCTCGCCCTGGATCTGGGTTGCGGCAGCGGACAGGCCTGCCGCGCGCTGGAACCCTGGTTCGACACCGTGCTCGGCGGCGACGTCAGTGTCGATCAGCTCAAAGCGGCCCCGCCCGGCACCAGCCATTATCTGGCGGCGCACGCGGACGCCTTGCCGGTCGCCGACAACAGCGTCGATCTGATCACCGTGGCGCAGGCGCTGCACTGGTTCCCCCTGCCCGCTTTTTTCCATGAGAGCGCCCGCGTGCTGCGCGACGAGGGGCTGCTGGCGATCATCAGCTATGGACTGTGCAGCGTGGCCGGCCTGGAGGGCCTGATCGAGGACTTCCACGACCGCACCCTGAAACCCTGGTGGCCGGCGGCGCGCTGGCTGGTGATCGAGGGCTACCGAAGCGTCACCCTGCCCTGGCCGGAGCTCGAGGGCCCGCCGCCCATGCCGCTGGAACGGCAATGGCACTGGCAGGACATGGCCGGCTATCTGGATACCTGGTCGGCACTGGTCAAAGCCCGCGACCACGGCGACGACCCGCTGGCGGCGTTCCTGCCGGTGCTGCGGGAACACTGGGGAGAAGCGGAAAGAACCGTGCGCTGGCCGCTGCAACTGCGGGTCTGCGCGCGGCCACCAAGACCGGCCGGATAAAAGCGGGCGCCGTCAGGATTCGGGGAAGTGCTCGGCGAGCAGGCCGGCCAGGCGGTCCAGCCGGCGGCGGCGCTTGGCCAGTCCGAAGATGTTCATCATGCGCGTGCCCCAGGTCAGCGCGGTGGCCAGGGTGTCGCCGCCACGGCGGGGAATCACGTGCACATGCACATGGGGCACGTGCTGGTTGGCTTCGCGGCCGTCGTTGACGATCACGTTATGGGCCAGCACGTCCAGGCCGGCCCGCTTGTGCGCACGAATGGTACGCCGGGCCAGTTCGAACAGATGGGCGCAGAGGTCCGGCTCCAGATCCTGAAGCAGGGGCTGGTGCTGCACCGGAATCACCAGGCAGTGGGCCTCGCGCACCGGAAACAGGTCCAGCAGCACGATGGCCCGCTCATCCCGGTAGACCACGCTGCCCTCGGCGCGCCCCTCCAGTATCTGGCAAAACACGCAGTCAGCCACTCAGTTCTCCGATTGCAGGTAATCTTGCTTGCGCCGCTGGCGCCAGATTTCCGCGCCGGCCAACAACAGCGCCAGCAGCAACACGGCCAGCAGAGGCCCGCCGGCACGCCACAGGCTCACGTCTTCCCGGGCCAGACCGTCGAACAGGCTGACCACCCAGGCCGGCCCCCATTCCTGGTGGTTCGGCGACACCGGCCAGGGCATCAACAGCAGCGCCGCCGCCAGGGCGCGCAGCGGCAGCCGCAGCCAGCCGCGCAGCGGCCGGGTGATGTACCAGAGCACGAACAGCACGCCCACCGAGCCGAGCAAATAGGCGAACCATCCCCACAAATAGGCTTTCGTCGTCACAATCTCTCCTCAGTTCACCCAGTGAATAATACGCTCTTCCAGGTCCGCTTCATCCACCGTGGTTTCGCTGACCACCCGCCCGGCCACGCTGACCCCGGCCTCGCGGACCGACTCCGCCCGCCCGGACCGCAACGGGTGCCAGGCTTTCAACGGCCGGCCCCGGGCGCGCAGGCGGTAGGCGCAGGTATCGGGCAGCCAGTCGAAATGCTGCGCCACCTCGGCGGTGACCTCAACACAATCCGGCACATAGTGATGGCGCTCCGGGTACACCCGGCAGCGGCACTGTTCGGTGTCCAGGTAACCACAGGCCACGTCGGTGAAGGCCACCTCGCCGCTGTCCTCATCTTCCAGTTTAACCAGACAGCAGCGCCCGCAGCCATCGCACAGGGCCTCCCACTCACGGGCGTCGAGCTGCTCCAGGGGCAGCTCCCAGAAGCGCTCACGCACGGCGCGGGCGGTCCGGGTGGCCGTCGGCCAGATACAGATCCGGATCCGGCGGCGGTGGCATCTGCAGGTAAAAGCCCTGCTGCTGCACGGCGGCCATGACCTTGTTGACGTCGGCGCGGGACAGCGGGCGCTCCGGCGACAGAATCAGATCGGTAACGTGCACGCCCGGGCCGAACTGCTCGGCGAGCGCCTCCGGCAGGTCCTGAAGCCCCTTGCCCCGGGGCACGTACAAATACATGTCCGCGCGCTTGCGGCTCTTGTAGATCGAGCAAAACAGCTTGCCCTTAAGCAGACTTGAAGCACTCATAGCATCTCTCTCAATGGCCGCGCGACCAGCTCTTCACGCCAGCCGGTGAGCGGCTCCGGCAGCGCGTCGGGATCGCGGACCAGCGCTTCCAGCCAGCGGCGCCGCACCAGCACATCGGGTTTCAGTGACAATTCCTCGGCGATCCGCCCTACCCGCTCGCGCAGCGCCTTCACCGTGCCGCGCTGCTCCGGGTCCAGGGGCCCGGGCAGCGGCGCCGGCGGCTCCGCCTTGGCGGCCTGCTCGATCAGCGCCAGCAGCGCGTCGCCGTCGCGGCGGATGGCGCGCGGGTGCAACCCCAGCTTCTGCAGGTCCACGCGGCCGCGCACGGCGGCGCGGCTCAGGTCCAGCAGGGTATTGTCGCGCAGCACGAAGCCCTTGGGCAGGTCCCGCTCACGGGCGGTGGCTTCGCGCCAGTCGGCGAGCGCTTCCAGCACCGCCAGTTCGCGGCCCTGCAGATGGCCGGCGCCCTTCACCTGGCGCCACACCGCCTGGGGCTCGGCGCGGCGGCGGGCGTCGTCGCGCAGCCGCGCGCATTCCTCATACCACCAGTCCAGCCGCCCCAGCCGCTCCAGCTCGGCCTGAAGCTGCTCGGCGAGCTCCGGCAGATACTTGACGTCGTCCTCGGCGTACAGCAACTGCTCCTCGCTGAGCGGCCGCTTCAGCCAGTCGGTGCGGGTGGCGCCCTTGGCCAGGCTCACCCCCATGCGGTTCTCCACCAAACGCTGATAGCCCACCTGCATGTCCTCGCCGGTGAGCGCCGCGGCGATCTGGGTGTCGCGGACCCGCTCCGGGTAAGCGCCGGCGAACGACGCCAGCGCCTCCAAGTCTTCCGAGCAGGCGTGCATGATCAACGGGCGTTCGGCGAACAACGGCACCAGCGCCGGCGGGTCCACCCGGGTGGTGTCGATCAGACGAATATGCTCGCCGTCGTGCACTTGCACCAGGGCCAGCCGCGGAAAGTAGGTCCGTTCGCGCATGAACTCGGTGTCCAGGTAAAGCGGCTGATCCGGAGCCAGGCCATCGGCCCAGTCCCGCAGGGAGTCGGTGCTGTCGCACCAAAGGTACGCCATGGGAATCCGTTGCGTCGCTGAATGTGCCGGCATTATACGGGTCGCGGGCGGCGGCTGAAACGCGTGCCGGTGAGACGGCCCGGCGGCACTCAATTTCAGCGCCGGTTTCTGCTACCCTTTGCGCCCTCTGAATCGTCAGTTGCACAGGAAACCGCCATGAGCACCAAATTGGTACTGGTCCGCCACGGCCAGAGCGTCTGGAACAAGGAAAACCGCTTCACCGGCTGGAAAGACGTGGACCTCACCGATCAAGGCCGCGAGGAAGCCCGCCAGGCCGGCGAGTTGCTGAAGGAAGCCGGCTTCGAATTCGATATAGCCTACACCTCGGTGCTCAAGCGCGCCATCCGCACCCTCTGGACCATCCTCGACGGCATGGACCAGATGTGGATTCCGGTGATCCGCGATTACCGTCTCAACGAGCGCCACTACGGTGCGCTGCAAGGCCTCAACAAGGCGGAAACCGCCGAAAAATACGGCGACGAGCAGGTGCTGATCTGGCGCCGCAGCTACGACACGCCGCCGCCCAAGATGGACCGCGACGACGAGCGCTACGCCGGCCGTCTGCGCGTCTACAAGGACCTGGACGAGGACCGTATCCCGCTGTCGGAAAGCCTCAAGGACACCGTGGACCGTTTCCTGCCCTACTACCAGCAGGAGATCGAGCCCCAGGTGCGCGCCGGCAAGCAGGTGCTGATCTGCGCCCACGGCAACAGCCTGCGCGCGCTGGTCAAGCATTTGAGCGGCATCTCCGACGAGGACATCGTCAAGCTCAATATCCCCACCGGCATTCCCATGGTCTATGAGCTGGACGACGATCTGACGCCGATCAAGAACTACTACCTGGGCGACCAGGAAGCGGCCGCCAAGGCCGCCGAGGCGGTGGCCAACCAGACCAAGGGCTAACCGCCGATCCGATCCAGCGCCCGCACGCGCCGCTGCTCCGCTTCATCGAACAGCGACGCGCGCAGGCGCTGGATCGCATCCTCCCGATCTTCCTCCGCCAGGCCGCTGTCCTCGATGGCGCGGCGCTGGGCCTGGTACGCCTGATAGCGCTCACGCCACGCCTCCCGACGCCGGTCCAGTTCGCCCAGGCGCTCGGCGGCCTCCGCCCCGAGCCGCTGTTCGCGATACTGATAGACGCGCGCCTCCGGGGCGCCCTGCTCGCGTAATTGCCGCACCGCCTCGGCCACCTCCGAGGGCCGCCGCGAGGCGCGCACCATCTCGCGCATGTCCTCCGGCAGGCCCGCCTCCAGCGCCTCCAGCCGGGCCTGTTTCTCGGCCGGGTCGAGTTGCTCGTTTTCCAACAGTGCACGCCGCTGCAAGGCGAAGTCCGCGTAGCGGTCGCGGAAGCCGAAAAACGCCTCGCGGGTGGCGGCGCTGAACCACTGGTCGCGCAGCGCCCGGCGCTCTTCCAGGCTTTGCCGCATGCCGGCGACGCTGCCGTCGTGCTCGTCCAGCTCGCGCAGGGCGGACCGATAACCGATATAGCGCTCGAACAGATCCCACGCCTGGCGGGCCGCCCTCTCCGAAAGCGCGCCCCGCAAGTGGGCCGCCACCCGGCCGCGCAGCACGTTCAGCTCCTCTTCGCCCAGAGCGGAGAGGAAATAATCGAAACGCCGCCGCACCTCCTCCGAGACAATCAGATTGCCGCGCTCGTCCTCGCGCAGGGCGCCGTCGGGCACGGTGCCGCGCCAGGACGCCGGCTCTTCGCCGAGCTTGCGTCCGCGGGCCACATAGTCCTGGAACTCGGATTCGCCGCCGTCCGGGTCCGCCGCCGGCGCGTCCGACCGGGCCGGCGCCGGTTCCGACGGCGTTTCCCGCCACCACACGCCCATCAGCGCCAGCGTCACCACCAGCAACGACATGGTCGCCGCCAGGGCCAGAGGTCCTTTCATTGTTGTTCTCCGTTCAGTTGTTCCCTGTCGACCGCTAGTCGGATTGGTACTTTTTTATTAGTGAACCACCGCCAGCAGTAAGGCTAGCATCAAACCACCGGTCGATAAAAAACAAGGACCGACCGGTGAACCAAGACATTCGACAACAAAAAAATCAGGGAAGCTTATGAAAACCTTAACCCGGACTCTCATAGGGGTCATGGCCCTGGCGGTTCTGTCACTGCCCGGCCTGACCACCGCGGATTACACCGAAACCCGTTACCCCATCGTGCTGGTGCACGGCCTGTTCGGCTTCGACAGCGCCGCCGGCGTGGACTACTGGTACCGCATCCCCGAGGAACTGCGCCAGGGCGGCGCCGAGGTCTACGTGACCCAGGTCAGCGCCGCCGAGGACACCGAGGTGCGCGGCGAACAGCTGGCCCGTCAGGTGGAGGACATCCTCGCCACCACCGGCGCCGGCAAGGTCAATCTGATCGGCCACAGCCACGGCGGCCCCACCGCCCGCTACGTGGCTTCGGTCTACCCGCAGATGGTGGCCTCGGTGAGCAGCGTGGGCGGCGTCAACTGGGGCGCGCGCATGGCCGACGTGCTGCAGGGCGTGTCCGACAACGTGCCCTTCTCCGGCGACCTGATCGGCTATCTGGGCAACGCCCTGGCCGGCCTGATCGACCTGTTTTCCGGCGGCGGCAATCAGCAGGACATCATGGCCGCGCTCAAGGCGCTGACCACCGAGGAAACCCTGGCCTTCAACCAGCTCTACCCGGAAGGCGTGCCCGCCGAATACTGCGGTGAAGGCCAGCGCGAGGCCGGCAACGGCGTGTCCTACTTCTCCTGGAGCGGCGCCAAACCGCTGACCAACGGTTTCGATCCGTCCGACGCGCTGCTCGGCGCCACCTCCATCGTCTTCCTGGGCGAAAAGAACGACGGCCTGGTGAGCAGCTGTTCCAGCCATCTGGGCATGGTGATCCGCGACGACTACCGCATGAACCACCTGGACGAGGTCAACCAGGTGCTGGGCCTGCACGATATCTGGAGCACCGACCCGGTAACCCTGTATCGCCAGCAGGCCAACCGCCTGAAGAACTACAGCTTCTGACAGGCGGCGCCACCGGCAAAAAACCGCCCGCCGGCCACGGCGGGCGAAAGTTCCCGCGCCGGGTGACCGAAACGCTCAGCGCGCCCGGCGCCATGGTTTTGTGTCCTTGCCCCGCCCCTCTAACATCGGGTGCTCGGCAGCTTTTCCTATGAAGGACCATAATCATGACAACAACCCTCAAAGCGTTTCTTGCTTCCAGCCTGTTGCTGGCCTCTTCCGTGGCCACGGCGGAAACCATCGAACGGGACATCTGCGTCTTCGACATCGCCGGCAAGGTCGGCCCCACCATGGCCGCCATGCAGGATTGGCGCACCGAAGCCATGAACTGGGGGCTGGACGCCAACCTGAAGGTGTACACCAACGAATCGGTGGTCGCGGAAGACCTCAAGGCCGGGGTGTGTGACGCCGCCCTGATGACCGGTATCCGCGCGCGCCAGTTCAACACCTACGCGGGCACCCTGGATTCCATCGGCGCCATTCCCACCATGGAACACATGAAGATCGCGCTGCAGGTACTGGCGCACCCCAACAGCGCCGACAAGCTGACCGCCAACTCCTATGAAGTCATGGGCATCGCGCCGATCGGCGCCGCCTACATTTTCGTCAACGACCGGCGCGTGAACACCCTCGCCAAGGCGGCCGGCAAAAAAGTGGCGGTACTCGACTACGACCCCACCCAGGCCAAGCTGGTGGCCGCCGCCGGTGCCACGCCGGTGCCCTCGGACATCACCAACTTCGCCGGCAAGTTCAACAACGGCGTGGTGGATGTGATCGCCGCCCCGCTGGTGGCCTACAACGTGCTGGAACTCTACAAGGGCCTGGAACCGGACGGCGGCATCATCGACTACCCGCTGGTGCAGCTCTCAATCCAGCTGATCGCCAAGGGCGACCGCTTCCCCGAGGAAATGGCCCAGACCTCACGGGAGTACTTCTACAACAGCCTCGACCAGGTGCTGGAGCAGGTGGAACGGGAAGCGTCGGTGGTGGACGACAAGTGGTGGGTGGACATCCCCGCCAAGGACAAGCAGGAATACGAAGTCATGATGCAGGACGCCCGCGACCAGATGCGTAACGAGGGCCACTACGACCCGGACATGCTCGAACTGCTGCGCAAAGTGCGCTGCAAACTGAACAGCTCCCGGGCCGAATGCACCGGCGGCTGAACCGGCGGCTTACAGCCCCAGACGCTTGGCGATCACCTCGTTCATGATCTCGTAGGTACCGCCGCCGATGGAGAGAATGCGGTTGTCGCGGAACAGCCGCTCCACCACGGTGCCGCGCATATAGCCGGCGCCACCGAAGATCTGCACCGCGTCCCAGGTGACCCGGTCGGCGCACTGGGTGGCCTGGTTCTTGGCCATGGACACGTCCAGCACGCAATCCTCGCCGTTGGCCAGCCGCGCCGCCACCCGATAGGTGAACTCCCGGCTCACCGCCACCTGGGTGGCCATTTCCGCCAGCTTGTGGCGGGTCACCTGGAAGCCGGCGATCGGGCGGCCGAACGCCTCGCGCTCGCGGGCATAGGCCATGGCTTCGTCCAGGGCGACCTGGGCGGTCATGTTGGCGGTGACCGCGAGAATCAGGCGCTCCATCTGGAAGTTGCTCATGATGCAGAAAAAGCCGCCGTTCTCCGCGCCGATCAGGTTTTCCGCCGGCACCCGGCAATCCTCGAAGAACAGCTCGGCGGTGTCGGACGCCCACCAGCCCATCTTCTTGAGCTTGCGGCCGACGGTGAAGCCGGGGGTGTCCTTCTCCACCAGCAGCAGCGAGATGCCGCCGAAGCCGGGGTCGCCGGTGCGCACCGCCACGGTGTAATAGTCGGCGCGCACGCCGCTGGTAATGAAGGTCTTGCTGCCGTTGACCACATAGTGATCGCCGTCACGCACGGCGCGGGTGCGCAGGTTGGCCACGTCCGAGCCGCCGCCCGGCTCGGTGACCGCCAGCGCGGCGATCTTGTCGCCGGCCAGTACCGGCGGCACCACTTTTTCCTGCAGCGCTTCCGAGCCCCATTTCCAGACCGGCGGCAGGCCGATATCCAGCGACCCCAGGCTGGCGCCCACGCCGCCGGAGGTGCAGCGCACCATCTCTTCGCAGGCCGCCACTTTCATGAACACGTCTTCGCCGCTGCCGCCCCATTTCTCCGGTGCGCCGATGCCGAGAATGCCGGCGTCCGCCGCCTTCTTGTAAAGCTCGCGGGGGAATTCCCCGGCTTCTTCCCAATCGTTCACGTAGGGCAGAATTTCACGCTGAACGAAGCTGCGCACGGTGTCGCGGACCATGCGATGGGTATCGTCGAAATAGGACAGTTCAGGCACGGGATCTCCTTATTGTATCGAGCGTCATAAACCAAGCGCTTGCTTGGTTCGCATGGTAGCCCCGTGGAAGAAAAGCAGCAAGGCAACCGCAAGGGACACGCGGGCGACGCCCGCGCGATTCAGGAAGGGGTCAGGAAGAAAACGGTCGGCGGCCGCGCAGGGCCTGGGCCAGGGTGGCGCCGTCGACGAATTCCAGGTCGCCGCCCATGGGCACGCCCTGGGCGATGCGGGTGACGCTGACGCCCGCTTCCCGGGCCAGGTCCAGCACGTAGTGCGCGGTGGCCTCGCCTTCCACGGTGGTGCCGGTGGCCAGGATCAGCTCCTGGATCTGGCCTTCGTTGAGGCGCGCTTCCAGCACGTCCAGGCCCAGCTCGCGGGGGCCGACGCCGTCCAGCGGCGACAGCTCGCCCATCAGCACGAAATAGTGGCCCCGGTATTCCGCCGATTGCTCCACCGCCAGCACGTCCGCCGGCGAGGCGACGATGCACACCAGGCCCGGGTCGCGACGCGGGTCCTGGCAGACCGGGCACAGCTCCTGCTCGGCGTAATTGCGGCAGCGGCGGCACTGTTTAACGCCGTCCATGGCCGCGTTCAGCGCCGCCGCCAGGCCGCGGCCGTCGTCACGGCCCCGTTCCAGCAGCGCGTAGGCCATGCGCTGGGCGGAGCGCGGCCCCACCCCGGGCAGGCAGGTGAACGACTGGATCAGTTTCTCCACCAGGGGAGTGTGCTTCACGGCTTGAACCCCGGCGGGAAGGGAAAGCCGTCGGTCATGCCCTTCATCATGTCTTTCTGGCTGCTTTCCACCCGGCGCACCGCGTCGTTGACCGCCGCCGCCAGCAGGTCTTCCAGCATTTCCTTGTCCTCGCTCATCAGGCTCGGATCCAGGGAGACATTCTTCACGTCGTGGCGGCCGTTCATGACCACCTTCACCAGGCCGGCGCCGGCTTCACCGGTGACTTCCGCGTTGGCGGCCTCTTCCTGGGCTTTCTTCATCTTCTCCTGCATCTGCTGTGCCTGCTGGAGAAGGTTGTTCATATCGAAATCCATGACGCACCTTTTTCAATCGGTGGGTTGGTCGTGGTCCCGGGGCTGGATGCTGCTTTCATCCAGCCGGGCGTTGAACTGCTGAATCAGGGTCTGCACGGTGCGGTCTTCCAGCAAGGCGCCGCGCGCTTCCTCCAGCCGCACCCGGCGGCGCTCTTGGTCGATGGCCTCGGGGGTGTCGCCGGCGTCGGCGTCGTATTCCAGATTGAGCCGGATACGGCGCTGAAAATAGTCGCTGAGGGCGCCGGCCAGTTCCTGGGTACGCTCCGGGTTCACCAGCACCTGGTGGCCGGTGCTCAGGCGCAGGGTCCACTGGTTCTCCTGGCGGGCCGCCAGCACCGTGTTGCGGGCCAGGTTGCGCGCCGCGCCGTCCAGCGGCAGGCGCTCCACCAGGGCGGCCCACCAGGAGCCCACGTCCTGATCGGATTCCGGCTCCGCCAGCGGCATTGGCGTGGGCTCGGCCTGCGGCTCGGGCTCGGACACGGGCTCCGGTTCGGAGGCCGGCGCCGGGGCGGGCGCGGATGACGTGGCCGACGACTCTCCGCGCGCAGCCGGGGCTTCGGCGGGCGCGCGCTCAGCCGGCGGCGGCTCGGCGGGCGGTGTTGCTTCGGCCCGGGGCTCCGGCGCCACCGGCTCCTTGGGCGCGGTGCGTCGGCCCGTGTCACCGCCGAGCAAGGCGCGCAAATCCCCCGGCCCGCCGCCCTGGGGCGACGGCGCCGGGGCGTCAGGCTTTTTTGCCGGGGCGCGGGCCTCTCCGCCCGGCAGCACGCCACGCGGGGAAAACAGCACCATGCGCAGCAGGATCATTTCCAGGGCCGCCCGCGCGTCCGGAGCGTCCTGGATATCCCGCCGTCCGCGCAGCGCCACGTCGTAATAGAGTTGAATCTGTTCCGCCTGGAAGCGCTCCGCCAGGCCCGCCATGGTCGGGTCGGCGCCCTCCCCGCCCAGCGCCTGGATCACCGCCAGCTCGTGCAGGGCGGATACCAGCTCATCGAGCAGGGCCAGCTCGTCGGGCGCGTGCTCGGCGATCGCCGCCAGCCCCTGCAGCACACCGGCGGCTTCGCCACCGGCCAGCGCTTCCAGCAGGGTATGCACATGGCCCCGGTCCACGGTGCCCAGCATGGCGCTCACCGACTGGGCGCTGAGCTGCTCGCCGCCGAACGAAATCGCCTGGTCGGTGAGGCTCAGGGCGTCGCGCATGGAGCCCTGCGCCGCCCGGCCCAGTGCCAGCAGCGCCGGCTCCTCGAAGCGGATCATCTCGCGCTCGAGCAGGGCTTTCAGGTGGCCGGCGATCTGCTCGGCGGGCAGCGCCTTGAGGCTGAACTGCAGGCAGCGGGACAGCACCGTTACCGGCAGACGCTGGGGGTCGGTGGTGGCAAGCAGGAACTTCACGTGCGGCGGTGGCTCTTCCAGCGTCTTCAGCAACGCATTGAAGGAGTGCGCCGAAAGCATGTGCACCTCATCGATCAGGTACACCTTGTAGCGGCCCCGGGTGGGCGCGTACTGCACATTCTCGAGCAGCTCGCGGGTGTCCTCCACCTTGGTACGGCTGGCGGCATCCACCTCGATCAGATCCACGAAGCGGCCTTCGCCGATTTCCTCGCAGGTGGGGCAGACCCCGCACGGGCGGCTGCTGACCCCCTCTTCGCAGTTCAGACAGCGGGACAGGATGCGCGCGATGGTGGTCTTGCCGACCCCGCGGGTGCCGGTGAACAAATAGGCGTGGTGCAGGCGGTCCTGATCCAGCGCGTGGGTGAGCGCCCGGGACACATGCTCCTGGCCCACCAGCTCGTCGAAGGTGCGCGGTCGATATTTGCGGGCGAGAACCTGGTAACTCATCGCTCTCCAGCCAAAGGGCTATCCGGGGCTTCGGGGGAAAGCCGTATGCTAGCGAATCTGACCGGTTTAAGACAGCGGGAGGGGCATGACGGGGGAAGAAATTGGAGGCCTTCCCGCCAGCCGCACCCCGGCACACGAGTCCACTGCTACCGTTGCTCCCTTCCGGGCCTGGCGGGGTTTACAGTTTGTCGTTGCGGGGGGACCAGCGGGTCGGCCATAACGCGCTTTTCAGCGAGCGCGCATTGTGGCCAAAGGCCGGATTCTTTGCAAGCGCGGCTCAGTCGAACGGGCTGAAAGAATCCTCGCGGCCCACTTCCCGGGCCTCGCCGTGGCTGTCGTTCATCACCCGCACGATGCGCCCGGCCTGGGCGTCGTCATCGGCGTCCACCATCACCAGGTACTGGCCCTTCTCCACCTCGCGCCAATAGGGCCGCAGGTGGTGGTTGCGCGATGAAATACCGAAGATGCCGCCCAGCCAGGCACCGAAGCACAGGCCGAACAAGGTGGTGATCGGCACCACGCTCACCGACAACTGCCAGCCCCAGGGGTCCATGCCGGCCAGCATGAAGCCCAGCACGATGCCGGCGATGGCGCCGATCAGCGCGCCCAGAAAGCCGGTGTGCATGATCTCGGTGTCTTCCCAGATGGTGGTGCCGTGCACCTTGGCCGCTTCCAGCGGCCCCGGGTCGCGCCCCAGCACGTGCAACCGTCCGGCGTCGATGCCGGCGCGGTCCAGATCCCGGGAAATATGCTGCACGCTGTCAATCGACGCGGTCAGATAATAGAACCGTTTCATGATGCTTCTCCCTGTCACCTTGGGCCGGCCCGGTACCGCCCTCTCCGGGCCCTCGCCTTCGATTGTGCTACCGGGGCGCCGGGGTACGCAGTGAAGAAGCTAGATTGCTTTGCTATATGGGCGGAGCGCTCATATCGAAACGGGATAAACGAAACAGGGCCGGCGCGGGCCGGCCCTTCGGGCGGTTTAGTGCGGTTCCCCGATCGGGATCTGGCGCGGTTTGTGCGCCTCCGGAACCACCCGGGACAGATGCACGATCAGCAGGCCGTCTTCCATGGTCGCGCCCTCCACCTGAACGTGGTCGGCGAGCCGGAAGCTGCGTTCGAAACCGCGGCGGGCAATGCCCCGATGCAGCCAGGTGCGCTGCTCGCTGTCTTCTTCCGCCGGTTTGCCGCTGATGCGCAGCAGGTTTTCCTGCACGGTGATGTCCAGGTCGGCGCGGCTGAAGCCGGCCACCGCCATCACCACCCGGTAGGTGCCGTCGCTTTCGCGGATAATGTCATAGGGCGGGTAGCCGTTGGACTGATCCGAACGCAGGGCCGTTTCCAACCAGTCGTCGAACCGGTCGAAACCCACGCTGTGCCGGAAAAGGGGTGCCAAAGTATTCATCACGTTACCTCCATAGCATCGTAAGCGGTCCCCGCAGGCGACCGCGCAAACAATCTTCAAGTAGGCGTGACAACTTCAGCCGGCTGTTCGTCACGGTGAAGTAAATAGGGTCACCAAAACGAATTTCAAGGCTTTCAAGAAGGGATTAGCGGGGTGGGTCGGGGCGGTCCGCGGTGCTGTTATTACAACGGAACCAACCGGCCACGGAGACCCGCTGGCGGCGGGCTTCCAGCACCTCATGGGGAATCCGGTCGCTGAGAAAGCACACCAGGGTACCGGCGCGCGGCTCCACTTCGGTGGCCGGGTGAATCGCATCCGGGTCGGCCCAGACACGGAGGCGGCCGCCCTCTTCGCTGCGCCATTGATCGTTCAGGTACACCACCACGGACAATACCCGCCCGTTGCGGCCGTTGAAGGCGTCCAGGTGGCGCCGGTAGAACGCCCCGGGGTCGTACACCGCGAAGTGGGATTCGAGATCGAACAAGCCCATGAACAGCTGCCGGTTCACCGCCAGCCGCAGTTGCTCGAACTCGCCCAGCAGACGGCACTGGGCCAGCGTCGACCCGTCCAGCCACAGGGTGCGGTCGCGGCGCACGCGGGCGTTGTGCTGGTGTTCGCCGCGCCGGCCGATGCCGGCACTCTGGAATTCCCCACGCCGGTCACGCAGCAAGGCCTCGCGGCGCAGGGCGCGTACCAGGTGGGCGGGGAAGTAATTGGGCGCCACGGCGTACTGCCGGGCCACCAGATCATCGATCAGCCGCTGGCAGCGGGGGCTGCCGCCGTCGAACAGATCAGCGTGATTTTCCAGGGCGGGATCCTCGGAAGGCGAATGCCGTATTAGTGCAACGAGCCCGGTTCGGCGGGCGGGACATCGTCGTCGGGCCAGAACAACCAATCGGCCTGCTGAGAATCTTCCAGCAGTTGCACGGTGGCGTCCAGCGTCGCCTGCACGAAATAGAGAAACTGCTCGAAGGTGACGCCCCGGCGGCCCAGCAGCAGGTCGCAGGCGACCAGCCGGGGCATGGAGTCGTCGTTGACGTCCAGGAACAGCTTCAGCGAGGGGTAATCCATGTTCAGCCGGGTAAGATCCGCCTGCACCGTGAACAACGCCGCCGGCCTGACTTCCAGCTCGGTGGAGAACAACACCCCGTCTTCTTCCACGAACAGACGCGCGTCCACCACCCCTTCCCGGCCCTGCAGTTCGGAAAGATGCAGGCCATGGCACTGGTCGCAGATATAGTGTTGGATGTTGGCCTGTTCCAGCCAGCGCGTGACTTGCTCCGCATCCGGCGTGACCACCGTCAGCATCGGCTTACTCCTCTGTTCAGGGGGCGCATCATCCGGCATTCGCAACCTAAAGGAAAGAGGTCGCCTCGGAAAATCGGCCCACTTGCGCCGCCGGGTGGAACGGTGGTTATGATTCAGCAAACTCCCCTACAGAGAGAGACAATGACAACAACTTACGTGGCCTTCCGCTCCAGCGACGACCTGCACCAGACCACCGACGGCTTCATCCAGCGCATGCGCGGCGGCGCCAGCAAACCCGAGCCCAAGGTGGTGGAAAAGATCATGACCACCTTCATCGACGAAGCGCTGGACGCCTTCTTCCTGCAACCTGCCGCCATGTCCGGCCTCAGCGGCACCCAGAAGCGCCTGGTGCAGGTCGCCTCGGACACCATTTCCAAGGCCACCCGCCTGGTGATCGGCCGCAGCGCCCGCAAAATGGACCTGGAACAAAACAAAGCCGCCGCCGAATACATGGATGAGATCCGCTTCCCCGGCCCGGACCAGGCCTACTGGTACGTGGCCTTCCCGATCAGCGACCCGCTCGCCGCCCAGGGGCGCGGTCTCGCCGACATGGCCGAGGACGGCACCACCAACGCCGCCGCCCGGGACGAGATGGTCGCCTACCTGCGCGGCGTCACCGACGAAGCGCTCAAGTGGTATTTCAACAAACCCATCGCGCTGCTCGGCTTCGGCCCGATCCTGCGCAAGGTCGCCGACGTGGGCGTCGACACCACCCGCCGGGCCAGCTACGGCGTGATCAATAAAGTGATCCCCAATCTGGACGACGAGCAGTTCCTGCAGTCCGCCGTGTACTACCGTTCCATGCAAATTACCCGCTAGGCCGCCGGCCGTCCCGGCGCCGCCCGGCGGCGCCCGGGTTTCATTCCGCTTCGGAAATAAAACGATTTGATAACAAACACTTACGCTCGTACCGGGAGCGGAAGGAACGTCACTAAGTTTTTACAAAAGTGCTTATACAACGGATTGCGCAGCGCGCAAGCGGCTCTCTACTATCCCTCTAGTACCACGAATAACGAACCGAGGAGTCAGCCGTGTCACTGCGCCACGCTATTCTTGTCCTACTGCAAGACCAAGAAGCCAGCGGCTATGACCTCGCCAGGGAATTCGCCAATAGCATTGGCCTGGTGTGGAATGCCACCCACCAGCAGATTTACCTGGAACTGGGGAAGCTTAACGAGCGACACATGGTCAGTTTTCGCCATGTACCGCAGGAGGGGAAGCCGGACAAAAAACTCTACAGCATCACGGAGGACGGCCGGCAGGAGTTGATCCGCTGGCTAAAGAAGCCCGCCGGGCCCGCCCGTATCCGCGACGCCTT